>Ga0247836_1002932_pt1 | contig 23768 bp, 19 predicted proteins | sample LaCruzMarch2015__4_FD_187116 | JGI IMG/M metagenome (GOLD analysis project Ga0247836, IMG submission 187116) | Freshwater microbial communities from meromictic Lake La Cruz, Castile-La Mancha, Spain - LaCruzMarch2015_14m | ecosystem: Environmental > Aquatic > Freshwater > Lake | place: Spain... | reverse complement strand
GGAAACCAAGGGACTCGTGGGCCTCGTCGAGGCCACCGACGCGATGGCCAAGGCGGCCAACGTGAAGATTCTGAAGCGCATCAGCATCGGCAACGCCTTCGTGGCGACGGTCGTGCAGGGTGACGTTGGCAGCGTGCGGGCTGCCGTCGAGGCCGGTGCCAACGCGGCCCAGCAGGTGGGCGAGCTCGTCGCCAGCCACGTCATTCCGCGGCCGGCCGATTCGCTCGTCACCGCATTTTTTAGCTAGTTTCACGCCGGCCCAGCCATCCATGGTGTGGGGAGTGGCCGGAAACGTTTGGAGTGATTGTGAAAGTTCTCGTCGCAAATCTCGGGTCCACGAGCTTCAAGTACCGGCTGTTCGACCTGCCTGAAACGGCGGGCTCGACCGGCGGCGAACGGGAGCTTGCGCGCGGAGGCGTCGAACGCATCGGCGCGGCGGAAAGCCGCGTCTATGCCACGGCGGGCTCCACGAAGCTCGAGGCCGTAAGGCCAGTGCCCGACCACGCCGTGGCGCTCGCCGCGGCGCTCGAGCAATTGACGGCCGAGGGTGGCCCCTTGAAGAGCGTCGAGGAGGTGGCGGCGGTGGGCTTCAAGGCCGTGCACGGCGGCCGCGTGAGCGGCGTCGTGCGGGTCGGCCCAGACGTCCTGGCCGCGATGGAGGAGATGGCGGCGGTGGCCCCGGCCCACAATCCGCCCTACGTGAAAGCGATGCGGCTCCTGGGGGAACGCCTGCCCAAGGTGCCCCTCGTGGCTGCGTTCGAGACCGGCTTCCATGCCACCATTCCGGACCGCAACGCGCTCTACGCGGTGCCGACGGACTGGGTCGAGAGGCATCTCGTGCGCCGGTGGGGCTTCCACGGGGCGAGCCATCGGTTCGTGGCGACCAGGGTGGCGGAGCTCGTGGCGGCGAAGCAGCCGCTGCGGGCGATCTCCTGCCACTTGGGCGGCTCGAGCAGCGTGTGTTGGATCCGCGATGGCAAGAGCGTGGGGACGTCGATGGGGATGAGCCCGCAGTCGGGCCTGCCCCAGAACAACCGGGCCGGCGACTTCGATCCCTTCGCGTTGCTCCATGTCGCCAAGCAGACGGGCCGCGGATTCGAGGACCTGCTCGCGGAGCTGTCCGGAAAAGCCGGGCTTGCCGGAATGTCTGGCACGTCGGGCGACATGCGGGATCTCGAAGAGGCGGCCGCGGCCGGCAGCCGCCGGGCCCAGACGGCGATCGACGTCTACGTGGCGTCGATCCGGCACTGGCTCGGCGCCGGCATCGTGGAGCTCGGCGGGCTCGATTGCATCGCCTTCGCGGGCGGGATCGGCGAAAACTCGCCGCTCACGCGGGCGGCCGTGCTCGCGGGCCTCGCGGATCTCGGCATCGCCATCGATCCAGAGGCCAACGAGGCGAAGGCCTCCGGCGAACGGGAGATCGGTGCGGCGGACGCGCGGGTGAAGGTGTGGGTGATTCCCACGAACGAAGAGCTGATCGTGGCCCGGCAGACCCGCGACCTGCTGGCCGGCGGCTCGGCACCAGGCTCGCACTCGGAAAGGAAAGGTGGCTGATGTTCGTCGCCCTCGTCACAGGCTCGGTGGTGGCCACGCAAAAGGCGGCCTCGATGACCGGCCACAAGATGCTCGTCGTCGAGCCCTACCGGCTCGACGAAAAGACCCGCGACCGGCTCGTCTCGACCGGCCGCACGTTCATCGCCGTCGACACGCTGGGCGCCGGCGAGGGGCAGTTTGTCCTCGTCACGCAGGGCTCGAGCGCCCGGCTCACGCCCGAAACGAAATCCCTGCCGATCGATGCCGTGATCATCGGCCTCGTCGATACCGTCCGCATCGAAGGCAAAGAAGTTTTCAAAAAGTAGGACAGGCTTCAGCCTGTCACGTCCTCGGAACCCACTCGCATGTCCACCGCCACGCCCGACATCGCTCAAATAGTCCGCCAAGTCATCGCCGAACTGGCCGTCAGCGCCTCGGCGACACCCGCCTCTCACGCATCCAGCCAGACCGGCTCGTTCACCGGCGCGCACGGCGTGCACGGCAGCGTCGACGAGGCCGTTCGCGCGGCCCAGGAAGCCTTCGAGCAGCTCGAAAAGCTCGGCATCGAAGGCCGCAAGAAGGCCATCTCGCACATCCGTCGGATCGCCATCGCCGATGCCGAGGAGCTCGGCCGGCTGGAGTTCGAAGAGACGAAGATCGGCCGGCTCGACCACAAGATCGAGAAGCTCAAGGTGCTCGGCGAGAAGGTGCCGGGCGTGGAGTTCATGACGAGCGAGGTGTTCAGCGGCGATCGCGGCCTGGCCGTGATCGAGCACGCCCCGTTCGGCCCGATCGCCGCGATCACGCCGGTCACGCATTCGCTCCCCACGATCGCCTGTAACGCGATCAACATGATCGCCGGCGGGAACACCGTCGTCGTCAATCCGCACCCGAGCGGCCGAAAGATCGCCGCCGAGGGCGTACGCCGGTTCAACCAGGCGATCCACCGCGACATCGGCATCGACAATCTGATCAGCCTGATCGCCGAGCCCACGCTCGAGTCGGCCGGCGCCCTCTTCAACCACCGCGGCGTGAAGCTGATCTGCGTGACCGGCGGCCCGGCCGTCGCCCGGGCGGCACTCCAGTCGCCCAAGCGGGCGATCGTGGCCGGCCCTGGCAATCCGCCGGTCGTCGTGGACGACACGGCCGACCTCGATAACGCGGCGCGATCGATCATCGCGGGCGCGGCCTACGACAACAATCTCCTCTGCATCGGCGAGAAGCAGGTGTTCGTGGTGGCCAGCGTGTTCGACAGGATGATGGCCGCGATGGAGAAGGCCGGGGCCCTGCGGCTCACCGGCCGCCAGGTGGATGCACTGACCAAGCGGGCCATCGTGATGTCGGGCGAGGGCGCCCATCGCCACTGGGTGCCCTGCAAGGATCTGCTCGGGAAGGACGCGGCGATCCTCGCACAGGCGGCTGGGGCCTCGGCCCGCGCCGGGCTCGAACTGGTGTTCGGCGAGACCGACAACGACAACCCCTTCGTGCCCACCGAGCAGATGATGCCGTTCCTGCCGTTCGTGCGCTGCAAGGACGTGGATGAGGCCATTCATCGAGCTCACGAGAGCGAGCACGGCTTCCGCCATACGGCGATCATCCACTCCAACAACGTCCGCACGATGACGCGGATGGGGCGGCTGCTCGACACGACGCTGTTCGTGAAGAATGGCCCGAGCGTCGCCGGCCTCGGCCTCGGCGGCGAAGGCTATCTGTCGTTCTCGATTGCCACGCCCACGGGCGAGGGCGTGACCACGCCGCTCACGTTCACGCGGCAGCGCCGCTGCACGCTCGTCGATGACCTCCATATCCTCGGCAGCGCCACGTAGGACCTTTTTTTATAGGACAGGCTTCAGCCTGTCACTGCTCCGTTCACACGCTCCACCCACACTCTCCGCCACGCCCTCATGCAACTCGCCCGCATCATCGGCACCGCCACTGCCACCGTGAAGCATCCGTCGCTCACGGGTGCGACGCTGTTCGTCGTGCAGCCGCTGATGGCCGACCGCACGACGCCCGACGGTGACCCGCAGTTGGCCATCGACTGCGTCGCGGCCGGCACCGGCGATCTCGTGATGATCACGAGCGACGGCCGTCTCCTGCGCGAGGTGCTCAAGTCCGACGCCACACCGGCCCGGTGGAGCACCGTCGCCCTCATCGACAACGCCTGACGTCCACCCGGAACCACACTTCAGTGAACCCCGATCCCGAAACCATCCGCCGCCTGGTCGCCGAGGTGATCGCTCGCGTCACCGCGCCGGCGGCTCCCCCGGTGGCTGCCGCCCCGACGGCCGGATCGACCTACGGTCAGCCGCAGGCGGCCAGCGGCGTCGCGCTCACGGACAAAGTGGTCACGCTCGCCGTTCTCGAGCGGCTGCCCGCCGGCACGGCCCGTGTCGTCGTGGCTGCCGGGGCCGTCGTCACGCCCTCGGCCCGCGAACACGCGCACGATGCCGGCATCGAGATCGTGCGCGGCACTGCCGCGCCGGCGAGCCCCGCGGCCGGTCGCCCCTTCATCATCGCGCATGCCGAGTGCGGCAGCGACGCCGCCGCCCGGTGCGCCACCCTCGCCCGGGTCATCCCGGCCGCCCAGCAGCTTCCCGCCACGGGCCTCGCCGATGTCGTGGCCACGATCGCCACGCATGCCTCCCGCGACGGCGCTCGCGCGATCCTGCTCGCGGGCCGGCCCGCCGTGGCTGTCGTCCTCGCCAACCGCTCCGTGAGCCTCAGGGCCGTCACCGCCCGCGACGCCGCGGGCTTGCTGGCCGCAGCCGTTGAATGCAGCGCGAATCTGCTCGTGGTGGACCCGAAGGCGTTTTCCGCCGTCGCCCTCGACCGCGTCTGTGGCGACTTTTCGCGTCGCGACCCAGGCGTAGCACCCGCCGAACTCGCAGCCGCCCCCGCGCCCTGCGCCTGCACCACCCACGCCCACTGAGACCACGCCATGCGACTTGGAAAAACGATCGGCACCGTGACGCTCGTCGAGCCCCACCCCACGATGCGGGGCGGCGTGCTCAAACTCGTCGTGCCGCTCTCCGGCGCCGACCTCGCCCGCGGTGACGGCCCCGCCGAGCCGCTCGTGGCCTGGGACGACCTCGGCGCCGGCGACGGCCAGCTCGTGGCCTTCAGCGAAGGGGGCGAGGCCGCACAACCGTTCTATCCAGACGACAAACCAGTCGATGCCTCGATCGCGGCGATCATCGATCACCTCGACCTCGCGCCCGAGGCCCGATAACCCGCACGACCCCACCCCCACGAAACTTCGGCAGTCCGACCGCGACCCGAAAAGTGGGTCAGAATCAATACAGACACCCATCGAATCACACCGTCCGTCACCCAGCACATCACCCAGGTTTTCCCCGCAGGAGCAATCATGGCCACCAAGGTTCAGGGCACCACCAGCAGCAAGCCGCTCAACCAGCTCAAGGAAGAGATCTGCGACATCGGCCGCCGCATCTACAACAAGGGCTTCGCCGCCGGCAACGACGGCAACATCTCGTTTCGCCTCGGCCCCAACGAGGTGCTCTGCACCCCGACGATGATCTCGAAGGGCTTCATGAAGCCCTCCGACCTCTGCATCGTCGACATGGAGGGCAACCAGGTCGCCGGCAACCGCAAGCGGTCGAGCGAGATCCTGCTCCATCTGACGATCATGAAGGAGCGGCCCGAGATCAAGTCGGTCGTGCACTGCCATCCGCCGCACGCCACCGCGTTCGCCGTGGCCCGCGAGCCGATCCCGCAGTGCGTGCTGCCGGAGGTGGAGGTGTTTCTGGGCGACGTGCCGATCACCCGCTACGAGACCCCCGGCGGCCAGAAGTTCGCCGACACCGTCAAGCCGTTCGTGAAGCGGTCGAACGTCGTGATCCTCGCCAACCACGGCACCGTGAGCTTCGGCGAAACGGTCGAGAAGGCCTACTGGTGGACCGAGATCCTCGACGCCTACTGCCGGATCCTGATGCTCGCCAAGGATCTGGGCCGTGTCACGTTTCTCACGAAGCAGGAGACGAAGGAACTGCTCGACCTCAAGGCCAAGTGGGGCTTCACCGACCCGCGGCTCGACAAGGGGATGGAGAACTGCGACATCTGCGCCAACGACGTGTTTCGCTCGAGCTGGAACGCGACGGGCGTGGACCGTAAGGCCTTCGACGCCCCGCCCCCGATGGGCGCCGAGCCGGGCACGGCAGTGCGGCCCACGTCGCCGGGCCTCGACCAGGAACAGCTCGTGAAAATCGTCACGGAACAAGTCTGCAAACAACTGGGCATTTCGGCGGCCTGATCCCTGCAACACGATCTCCGGAAGCCCGAGGCGCAAGCCGAGAGGATGCCCCGGCTGTACGACACCACGCGAATTCCCTTCGGCTCACGCCTCGGGCTTCCACGGCACTGACATCATTCGAGAGGTATATCACATGAAAGTCGGGATCATCGGTGGCGGTGGGATCGTGGGTTCGTCGGCGGGGTTCGCCCTGCAGCTCGGCGGGATCGTGCACGAGATCGTGATCGTGGACGCAAATCCCGAACTAGCCGACGGCCAGGCCCTCGACATGCTCCACGGCACCGCGGCGATCGCCGACCAGGTGATCCATGCCGGCGGCTACGAGTGCCTCGCCGATGCCGACCTGATCTGCATCACGGCGGGCCTGCGACGCAAGCCCGACGAGAGCCGGCTCGCGCTCATCAACCGCAACGTCGTGCTGTTTCGCTCGATCCTCGGCGAGATCAAGGCCAAGGGGCACCGCCCCGACGCCACGATCCTCGTGGTCTCGAATCCCGTCGACATCCTCACCTATCTCGCGGAGCAGGAGCTCGGCCTGCCGCAGGGCCGCGTGATCGGCCTCGGCACGCTGCTCGACACGCTCCGCTTCCGCAGCCTGTTGGCGCTCAAGCTCAAGGCGCCGGCCACGCAGCTCCAGGCGATGATCCTCGGCGAGCATGGCGACAGCATGGTGCCGGTGTGGTCGAGCGCGGCGGTCGCGGGCCTGCCGCTCGAGAAGTATCCCGGCTTCACTCCCAAGCTCGGCGAAGAGGTCTTCCAGCGGGCGAAGACGAGCGGCGCCGAGATGATCAAGAAAAAGACCGGCGCGGGCTTCGCCGTCGGCGTGTCGATCGCCGAGGTCATCCACGCGATCGCACTCGATTCGAAGCGGGTGCTGCCCGTCTCGACCGTGCAGGCCGGGTGCTACGGGCTGCGGGAGGTCGCGATCTCGGTGCCCACGGTCGTGGGCCGGGCCGGCGCCGAACACACGCTCGAGATCGAGCTCTGGCCGAAGGAGCTGCAAGGGCTCAAGCGGAGCGCCGCAGTGCTCCAGGAAACGCTCGGCCAAGTGCTCAGCGGGGCTGCGGGCTGAGCACGCGGCGGCGGAAGATGTCGGCCGCCGACACGCCTTCGACCCGCAGCAATGTCTCACCGGCGGCGATCGCCACCGCCTGGCTGTCGGGCGAGACTGCGAGCGCATGGCTTTGGCCACCGGAGCCGCGGAGCACCGGCAGCGATCGGCCACTCGCCGCATCCCAGAGGTGGGCGGAGCCGTCGCTCGCCACGGCCGCCACTCGCGATCCGTCGGCGGCAAACGCAACCCTCGCCACCTCGCAGCCGGGCCCGCGCAGGCGGTGGAGGAGATTGCCGGTGCGCACTTCCCAGATGCCGACCGTGCCATCGGCGGAGGCCGTGGCCAATCGTCCACCGTCCGCCGCGACGGCGAGCCACTTCACCGCGGCCTCATGTCCGGCGAAGACCATGCGCTGCCTGCCTGTGGCCACGTCCCACGCGACTGCCCGCCGATCCTCACCGGCCGTATAGACCCGCTCGCCATCGGGGGCGAATCGCACGCACCACACCCGCCGGCTATGCCGCACGGTTTTGATCGCCGTCTCCCAGGAGGCCAGGTCGCGAACCGTGGCCGTGCCGTCCTCCGAGGCCGTCGCCATGCGTGCCCCGTCGGGCGACACGTCGACGGCGTAGACGGCGTCGTGCTTATGGATGCGCTCGCTGGTCGTCTCATGCAGGTCGCCGATGTCGGTGCGGGCCACGATCCCGTCGCTGCAGGCGGCGAACAGGGCTCCGGTCCGCGGGTCGAAAGCGACGTCGTGAATCGCGTCCACCTCGAGGCTGATCGTGCGGCGTGGCCCGAGCGTTCGGCCATCGTGGATGCCGATCACCGACTTTCCGGTGGCCACCGCCACGAGCGATCCATCGCGCGACCATGCCGCCGCCCGCGCGCCTGCCGGGGCGGGAATCACGGGGTCGAAGCGGCCAGCCGTTTCCCACAACCGCACCGTGCGGTCGTCGGAGCCAGTCGCCATACCCGCTCCCATCGGAGCACATGCGACCGTCCAGACCGCGCCCTCGTGGCCGTGATACCGCCGCACAGGGTCGCGCTTCCCGGGGCGGAAGATCCGCACCACGCCGTCGTGGCATGCCGTCGCCACTGTCCGGCCGCTGCCCGTGAATTCCACTGCGTTCACCCGCTCGGGGTGGGCGAACATCGCTTCCACACGACCCGTGGCCACGCTCCACAGCCGCGCCGTGCCGTCTTTCGAAGCCGTGGCGATGGCCGTGCCGTCGGGCGCGAAGTCGGCGTCGAACACCCAGCCCTCGTGGCCCGAGAACGTGCGCACGAGGGCCCCGCTCTCGGCATCCCACAGCCGGGCCGTGCCGTCGAGCGAGGCGGTGAGCGCCTGCCGCCCGTCGCTCGACAGCACCACGGAAAACACCGTGCCTGTGTGACCGGCAAACACGACGCGTTCGGCGCCGGTGGCCACGTCCCAGAGCCGCGCCGTGTGATCGGCGCCGGCGGTCGCCACGACCGTGCCATCGGGCCCGAACGCCACGCCATACATTTTTGCTTTGTGCCCGGTGATCCGCTGCAGTTCGCGGCCCGTCCGCACGTCCCACAAGCGCACGGCCTTATCTTCCGACGCGGTCGCGAGCATCTGCCCGTCGGGCGACCACGCGATCCGCCACACGGCATCGCCGCGTGTGCCAAATTCCGCCGCTGCGTCCGGCATCGCGCCGAGTGCCGTCGCGTCGACCATGCGCACGGCGCCCTTGCGGTCGCCCGTCGCGAGCCGCGTGCCATCGGGCGACCACGCCGCGGCCAGCACGTCGGCCGTGTGGCCTGCGAGCGTGGCGAACGAGTCGTCGAGCGACGCCGCCAGGCAGGCAAGCTCGAGCGGCTGTTCACGGCTCGTGTGGGGTGCGAGCGCCCGCGCCTCCGCCAGCCGCTGCCGCGCCTCGCCGATGCGGTCGCGATCACGGGCGTCGGCCGCCAGCTGGAGCGTGGCCGTGTAGAGCTCCGCCCGTGCGGCTCGAGCCTGCTCGGCGGCGCGCAGGCCAAAGACCGTGATGCCGACGGCGGCGGCCACGATGGAGGCGATCCCCACGGCTGCCGCAGCCGTCGCCGCGCGGTGCCGGCGGATCGCGCGCCCCGCCCGTTCGAGCCATGTAGGCGGCCGAGCGAGCACGGGCTCGCCAGCCAGCCAGCGATCCAATTCGGCCGTGACTTCGACAGCCGTCGCATAGCGCTGCTCGGGCCGCTCTGCGAGGCATGTGTGGACGATCGCGGCGAGCGAACGCGATGAAAACCGATCAGCGCCGCCCTGCAGGGCAGCCCGCTCCACGGTGCGGGCCGCCTGCAGCCCAGCATCCTCACGGGCGCGGGCGGCCACCAAGAGCGACGTCTCTGCCGGGTCGTACGGTGGCCGATCGGCGATCAGCTCATGCAACACGATGCCGAGCGCGTAGACGTCGGCCCGGGTGTCGATCTCCTCGACTCTGCCGGCGAGCTGCTCGGGGCTCATGTAGAGGAGCGTGCCCACGATCTGGCCGGCCACGGTGCGCCATGGCGATGCCGCGGCGTCGGGGGCCGTCGAGCGGGCCACGCCGAAATCGATCACCTTCGGCTCACCGCTCCCGTCCACGAGAATGTTGGCCGGCTTGAGGTCCCGATGGATCACACCCTTGCGATGGGCGTGGGCCACGGCGTCGCAGACGCGGCGCATGATCTCGAGGCGCGAGCGCAGCCTGAGCCCTCGCTCGCGCACAAAGAGCGTGAGCGGCTGTGCGTTCAGAATGAGCTCCATCACCACAAACGGCACCGCCCCGGCCTCGTGCCGATGCACACCCGCCACATGGATCTGCGCGATATGCGGATGCCGCAGCCGACCGAGAACTTCCGACTCGTGCTGAAATCTGAAGCGTTGCTCCGGCGTGGCGAGGGCGTCGCGCAGCACCTTCACAGCCACGAGCCGATCGGGCGTGGCCTGCCGCGCCTCGTAGACGCGGCCCATGCCCCCCTCTCCGAGCAGACGCCCGATCGTGAACCCGCCGAGATCGGTGCCGGGGGCCAGTTCGAGCGGAATGTCGCTGCCGAGACCAAACCCATCCGACCGGCCCGACAGCCCCCAGGCAAGCGAGTCGTCGGAGTCCGACCAAGGCACCTCCACCGCAGGCGGCAGCCCGCTTTCCGCTTGCTCCGCGTCGCGCCTGTCGCCGCAACCTGCCATGCTGGAATATACCGCCCGCTGGCGGGGATTCCTGCCGACCGCAAAAACGTCGGATCGCGGCTTATCTTCGGCGCAAGCGGGCGCAAATCTGCTCGAGCATCGCTTGGCGGGCGGCGACGATTTCTTTGATCCGGTTGCGCACGTCGCCGTCGATTTTTACCGGGGGAACGCCGTCGATCCCGAGCGGAGCCCGCCGCCAGCGGCGTAGCATCAACTGCGACACTTCGATGACCCGCACGGCATCTTCTTCACGGGGCGACAGCCCGAGCACCTCGTGGGGCGGACGCCGGCGTGAGGCACCCTGAGCGGAATCCTGAGCGGAATCCTGAGCGGAATCCTGAGCGGAACCGAGCGTGGCAAGGGAGCGTGGTGGCATAGAGGGTCCTCCACCCATAAAAACGAGAGCCACCGGCGGCAGGGGCAAGCGTGGTATTCTTTTTTGTGACGCGGTGGATTTTCCCCGGGCGGCAGGCAGATTCATGGACGCCGACTCCCCTCTCCCGGCCGACGTCGCCGACTGCCTCGCGCGGCTGGCGGCCGGCGACCTGACAGCCCGCGACCGGATCCTCGAACTGTGCAGCGACCGGGTGCGGCACCTCGCCCACCGCATGCTCGCCCGGTTTCCCAACGTCCGGCGCTGGGACGACACCGACGACGTCTTCCAGGCTGCGGCCATGCGGCTGCATCGTACGCTGGGCCAACTGCCGATCGATTCGCCCCGGGCCGTGCTGGCCCTGGCGGCGACGGAAGTCCGGCGGGAGCTCCTCGACCTCGCCCGCAAGCACGCGGGCCCCGAGTCGTATGCCGCGAGCCACGGCACCAACATCTTCCCCGGCCGGACCACGGCAGCCGAGCGGCACATCGACCGCCTGCCCGCCCCCGACTCGACCCTCGACCGCTGGACGATCTTCCAGGAGGCGGTGGACCGGCTCTCCCCCGACGCCCGCGAGGTGTTTCAGCTCGTGTGGTTTCTCGGGGCCGACCAGAAGACGATCGCCACGCTCCTCGGCTGCTCGGAACGCACCGTGAAGAGCCGCTGGCGCGAAGCCCGCGAAACCGTGAAGGCCGCCCTCGGCGGCCAGTCGCCGGAAGCGTAAGGCACGCCCTCGGCTCGTCAGGCCTCGTCCGCCGCCTCATCCTGAGCGAGGGCCCGCAGCATCGCGATCGCTTCGTCGAGCGGAGGCGTCGCAGCGTTGCGCACGTGTGCACGCCGGTCGGCATCGGCCAGCAGGAGCACGTCTTCGAAATCGGGATGGGCCTCGAGCCGGTGCCGGGCCCGCTGCCCGAGCGTGCCGTCGCGATACGCCCGGGCCACGGGCAGCATCTCCACCAGCCAGGCCGTGCGCGGCGTCACGAGCCCCTCGAGCGCCGCAAGGCTCGCCGCGACCGCGTCGGCCCGGTCGATCGCACGGCCCACGTCGTGCACGAGGGCGGCCGTGAGCAGCTCCTCGTCGAATGGCCGCTCGTCGTGAACGAGATCGAACACCTGCAGCGCGTGCTCGAGCGCATCGGCCTCGACATGCCTCGTGGGATCGGTGCGAACGGCGGCCAGCGGTGCCACGGTGGCCGCGAGCCGATCGAACCGATCGCCGACGAGCGCCGCGAAGCCGTGCCCCGAGTCGGCGACGCGATGCAGTTCACGCCGCACTTCGTCGTGGGCCGGAATCTGGTCGGGGGGCACCCACCCCTGCCCAACCCGCCGCGCCGCCCGATAGCGGGCCCGCTCGGAATCGCCGCCGCGGGCCACGAGGCGGGCAGCCTCCTCGGCGATCCGGCGTCGCAGCTTGTCGGGCCCGCCACGCGCGTCGGCCGGCTCGGCACCGGAGCCCGTCATGGCGATCCCGCTCCGGGCAACGGCCTCCAGCGCAGGTTTCGCACCTGGGCGGTCGTGGCGTAGGTGGCGATGCCAAGCGGCAGCGACGGCGTCACTTCCTGACGAATCGACAGGGTCTTGCCTTCGAGTGCTTGATCGATCACGCCCTCTTCGTCGAGGCAGCATTCGATGCGCTCGGGTGTCACGCGCACCCGCACCGCATACCACCGGCCGGTGTCGAACGCCCGGTAGAGCGTGGTGTCGTTGTGCGCCGCATCGAGGCCGTCGATGCTCGACAGCCCGACCACGCCGCCGCCCCACCCCCCGACGATCAGACTGCAGGGATCAGCGCCCACGGGGAACGTGAGCCCGCAGAAAAAATCGTTGCCATCCACGCGGCGAGCCTCGAACGCGAGCTCGTAGTGCTGCCTCGGAAAGTCTTCTGTCCACGTGATGCCGCTCAGGTCGGCCCCCATGCCGATTTCGATCGCGCCGTCGACCACTGTCACTTCCCCTTCGCCGCCGAACGCGCTCGCCTTCCAGCCGCCGAGGGTGCGGCCATCGAACAGCGGCCGCCAGTCGCCCTGGGCGGCCGGCTGCGGCTCGCGCTCGGCTCCGATTTCAGTGCACAGCGCACGGGCGTCGTACACCTTCTCGAGCGCCGCCGCGATGCCCGTGGCGTCGACGGCCACGGCCCGCGCCCGGGTGTCGTCATACGCAAGGTCGAGGGCGAGCGACTGGATGTTGCCGTCGAAGATCAGGCCCACGAGCTCTCCGCGCACGTTCACCACGGGGCTGCCTGAATTCCCGCCGATGATGTCGGCGGTGGAGACGAAGTTGAACGGCGTGTCGAGAAACGCCGCATCGCGCTCGAGCTGTGGCCGCCGCTCACGCCACCGCGGCGGCAGGTCGAAGGGCGGTGTCTCGCGTTTTTCGTCGGCCCGGGCCAAGAGACCACGATACGTGGTGAACGGCGGCACGGCGTGCCCGCCCTCCTCGTAGCCCCGCACGGTGCCGTAGGCCAGCCGGAGCGTGAACGTGGCGTCGGGATACATCGCCTCACCTTCCACCGCGAACACGGCCTGCGTGATCTCGGCATGCGCCTGCCGCTTCACCTCGCCGGCGGCTTCGACGATCTTCCGCGCGGCCCGCGCCTCGGCATCCACGAGCCGCGCGAGCGCGAGCATCGGATCCGCAGACGCATCGACGGCCGCCTTGCCGCCGCCGTATAGGGCCCGCCGTGCGTCCGGCCGGCTGTCCCCGGCCCGCGTGCCGAGCGTGGTGCCGCCGACAAGCTCGGCCGCCCGCTCTCGCGGCGACTTCCTGGCGAGCACGGCGGCCACGAGGGGGTCGTCGGCGCCGAGCGCGGTGGCGAACGCCGTCAGTGAGTCGGCGAGTTTCACGATCTCGAATGCGTCGTAGATCGGCTCGGGCGAGAAGAGCTGCAGCTCCAGCGACTCGCGGTTCGAATCGCGATACTCGCGGAGCCGTTCGCCGCTCGGCTTCGCCGCCTCGTCGGCGGACCGCAGCAGCATCCGGGCATTGGTGAAATACTGACTGTTGAACCCGACCGCGCCCTCCAGAAGGTTGTGCCGCAGCGCCACCCGCGCGATGTCGGCTTCGGCCTGTTCGATCCGCTCGAAGGGCGATTGGCCCGCGGCGCCCGGGCGGGCCGCCACGATCTCGCGGAGCCGGGCTTCTGCCGCGCGCTTCCTGGCCAGCAGCGGCGGATCGAGCAAGGCGGCAAGCAGCCCCTCGCGATTTTTGCGGCCGTTCTGCACGCCGAACAGGTCGCCCATCGCCTGCCTGCGCTCCTCAGGGCCCTCGCCGGCATAGGCGGCATACAACGCTTCGAGGCGGTTGAGCATGCCGAGCGAAAACGGCACCTGCCGATCGCGCATCGCAAGCAGCTCGCAGACGGTGTTGGCCCGATCGGTGTGCCCGGGATGGCCCGACACAAACACGAGCCCGCCAGCCGCGACCGGCCGCCGAGCCCACGTGAGATGATGGGGCACGCGGGCGGGCCTGCCGTCTTCGTAGGCCCTGAAAAAACAGACGTCGAGATTGAACCGCGGAAACTCGAAGTTGTCGGCATCGCCGCCGAAAAACGCGATCTGCTGTTCCGGCGCGAACACCAGCCGCACGTCGGTGTATTTCTTCGCCCGATAGAGATGGTAGCGGCCGCCTTGATAGAGCGTGACGACGTCGCTGCGCAGGCCCGTGGCGGAGAGCGATTGTTGTTCGATGTCGGCCATCACCTGGCGGCGGGCGGCGAAGGCTTCGGCCGCATTCAGGCGTGGATTCACGGCTGCCTGCACCCGAGCCGTCACGTCCTCGATCGACATGAGCACGTTGAGCTCGAGATCGAGACAGCGCAGCTCGTCTGCCTGCGACGCGGCGAGAAAGCCGTCGCGATACAGATTGCGGTCCGGAGTGCCGAGCTTCTGCAGGGCATCGGCCCCGACATGGTGGTTCGTGAGCACCAGGCCGTCGGCCGAGACGAATGAGCCCGAGCCACCGGAGTTGAAGCGGACCGACGCCTGCTGGAGGTGCGTGAGCCATTCTGGCGTGAGCCGGGCGTCGCCGAGCGCGGCGGCATGGTCGCGGGCAATCCGCTCGAGTGGCGGGTGGCTGAACAGCCACATCCCCTCGTCGGCATGGAGGACTGCCGCGGTGGCCAGAAGCCCCGCGCAGGTGGTCAGGCGAAGACAGCGATGAAGGAGTGGCGTCATGGTACGCAGCGTAGCCGAAACCAGGGCAGGCGTGCCCGCGGCCGGCTCCTTGCTACGAGAAGTGTAATTCTGTACACTCCCTGTACGCCGGCGGGATTCCGCCCGCTCTCACCTCCCGGAAAGGACCGTGCCATGCTCGCCCGCCTGCAGACTTTTTCGATGTTCGGGATCGATGCCGTGCCGATCGACGTGGAGGTCGACGTCTCCACCGGGGCCCTTCCCTCCACCGTGCTCGTCGGCCTGCCCGACGCTGCCATCCGCGAAAGCACCCACCGCGTGGCCCGGGCGATGGTCAACTCGGGGTTTAACCGCCCCAACGACCGGATCGTCGTGAATCTGGCCCCGGCTGAAATCCCCAAGCAGGCCGCGACGTTCGATCTCCCGATCACGCTCGGCATCCTCGCCGGCAGCGGGCAATTTTCCTCGGAACGGTTCAACGACTACGCCGTGGTGGGTGAACTCTCGCTCGAGGGCTTCACGAGGCCTGCACGCGGAGCCCTCTCCATGGCAATCGCCGCCGCGCGGCAGAAAAATCTGCGCGGCGTCGTCGTGCCGACGGCGAGCGCCACCGAGGCGGCCGTGGTGGAAGACGTGGAGATCATTCCCGTCTCCACGCTCGCCGAGGCCGTCGGCTTCTTTGCGGGCGATCTGCAGATCGACCCGACGGCCCCGCGGGTCAGCGAGTGGTTCGAGCGGTTCGCTCATTACGACATTGACTTCGCCGATGTGCGCGGGCAAGAGGCGGCGAAGCGGGCGATCTGTGTCGCCGCGGCGGGCGGGCACAATGTGGCGATGGTCGGGCCTCCCGGCGGCGGCAAGACGATGCTCGCCAAGCGCATCCCCACGATCCTGCCGCCGCTCACGGCCGCCGAATCGATCGAAACGACCCGCATCTACAGTGCCCTGGGGCTCATCTCGGCGGGCCAGCCGCTCCTGGCCACGCGGCCGTTCCGCGCCCCGCATCACACCATCTCAGAGGCGGGCCTCGTGGGCGGCCGCTCGATCCCAATGCCGGGAGAGATCTCGTTGGCCCACAATGGCGTGTTATTTCTGGACGAGCTTCCCGAGTTCAACCGCCGCACGCTCGAAGTGCTGCGGCAGCCGCTCGAAGACGGCACCGTGACGATCAGCCGTGCCCGCACCACCACGCGGTTTCCCGCCGATTTCATGCTCGTGGCGGCTTTCAATCCGTGCCCCTGCGGCTACCGCGGCGATCCCCGCCGGCAGTGCCAGTGCACGGCGCCGCATGTCGAAAAATATATGGGCAAGGTGTCGGGGCCGCTTCTCGATCGGATCGACATCCATCTGGAGGTGCCCGCCGTGCCATTTCGCGAGCTTGCATCGTCGCGGGCCGGCACATCGAGCAGCCAGATGCGGGAGGCCGTGCTCGCAGCCCGCGAACGGCAGGCCCGCCGCTTCGCCGACTTGGCGACGCGGTCGAACGCCCGCATGTCGAGCCGCCAGATTCGCGAATTTTGCCCGCTCGAACCGGCCGCCGTCGACCTCTTGCGCGGAGCGGTGGCTGACCTCGGGCTTTCGGCCCGTGCGCACGACAAGGTGCTGCGGGTGGCCCGCACCATCGCCGACCTCGACGCGGCCGATGCAATCGGCTGCGCCCACGTGAGCGAGGCGATTAACTACCGCCTGCTCGACCGCAGCCTGTGGACGTGAGCGGCAAAATTCGACTCGACCCCGACGCCCGGGCTGTGCGACGATTTAGGGCATGACAGTGCCGCTACGTTTCCCCAACGATGCGACTGAATCCACCGTGCCGGTGAGCCCGCCGTGGTCGCGTCGCGGGCTCACGCTCACCGCTGCGGCGCTCGTGCTGCTGGGCATGGCGATGCTCACGATCGACCTGCCGGTCGCGGCGTGGTGCAAGGCGGGCGGTGTTCCCAAGGAAGTGCTGCGGTTTCTGAACTTTTCGGAGGTCTTCGCCCACTCGATGAGCGTGGCGGTCATCCTCGTGGCTGCGCTCGTGCTCGACCCCGGCCTCGCATTTCCCTCCCTCCGCTGGCCCGCGCTCCGTTGGCCGTCGTTTCAGCCCACGGCCCCACAGGAGCGCATGGCCCGGATGATCGGCGCCACTGCCTGCGGCGGGCTGATGGTGGATCTCGTCAAGGCGGTCGTCGACCGCGCCCGGCCACGGGCCATCGACATCGCCGCGCAGGCCTCGGCGTGGGCCACGTTCGGGCTCGTGCCTGCCGGCGGCCATCATTCCGACGCCAACAGTTTTCCCTCGGGGCATGCGGCCGTCGCCAGCGGACTGTTCGCGGCGCTCGCCTGGCGATATCCGCGGGGCCGCTGGCTGTTTCTCACGCTGGCCGTGAGCGCCGCCCTGCAACGCGTGGCCACGGCGGCCCACTTTCCGAGCGATATCTGCCTCGGTGCGGCATTTGGCCTCGCCGGAGCGACCCTGTTTCTGAACGACCGATCGTCTGCCTCGACGACCGAATGACGGTGACCGGCCGCGCGCCCCCCGGGTCTCGCAGCGGTTTGGCAGGCGGTCTTCATTTTTGGTAGAATCTGGAATGAACCCGGGTTGAAACAGGCCCTTCCCACGCCACACGCTCCTTTCGGACCGCTGCATGCCCCCCCAAAAACGCACCAAGAAAATCGCCAAGCCTGTCGAGCCGTCCGACGAGTCGCCGCTGCCGGCATCCTCCGCCACGGCTGTCGCTGCGGCGGGCGGAAAACGCGTGCTGTTGGTGGACGACGATCAGGAGATCGTCGAGTCGATGAAGACGGTGCTCGAATCGAAGGGCTATGAGATCCTCGTGGCCCGCGACGGCAACCAGGGGCTCGTGCTTGCCGAGCAGGAGAATCCTGATCTCGTCGTGCTCGACATGATGATGCCCAAGCGGAGCGGCTTTCTCGTGCTCGAGCGACTCCGCCGCAGCCGGCCGGTGCCGCTGCGCGTGATCATGATCACCGCCAACGAAGGCAGCCGGCACAAGGCGTATGCCGAGATGCTGGGGGTCGACGACTACATCCGCAAGCCATTTGCGATGGACAGGCTGCTCGACAGCGTGCAGCGACTGCTCTCCTGAGCGGATCGCGCCCGTCTCACGGGCCTTCGCAACGCCCGCAAGCTGGGCAAGATGCGCGGCATCAGCTTGAGATTGACCCACCCCAGACAGAGGCCTACATTCCGACGGCCTCTTGGTTGCAGATCGATTTTTGGAGTGCTCGCGTGGCAGCCTCGCCGGTTTCGTCATCCACCGCCGCCGGATCGTCGCTCCACGACGACCTCAAAGAGCGGGTGCGCGACGCGACCGACATCGTCGATCTGATCGGGTCGTACATTTCCCTGCGGCGCGGTGGCAAGGCCATGACCGGCCTGTGCCCCTGGCACGAGGATTCACGGCCCAGCCTCCAGGTGAACCCGGAGCGGCAGACCTTCCGCTGCTGGGTGTGCAACATCGGCGGCGACGCCTTCACCTTCATCATGAAGATGGAGAAACTCGAGTTTCGCGAAGCGCTCGAGCAGTTGGCCGACCGGGCTGGCATCACGATCACACGCGGCCGCGGCGGCCTCTCCACCGACGACAAGGCGGCCCTCTTCAAGGCGTTGGCCTGGGCGGCGGAACGGTTCGCCGCCTGCCTCGAGCGGAGTCCGGAGGCTGGGGCGGCCCGCGACTACCTCGCCGGCCGCGGCCTTTCTCCCGACACGATCACGCGGTTCGAACTGGGCTTCGCGCCCCCCGCCTGGGACTGGCTCCTGCGCCAGGCTTCGGCCGCGGGCATCGCCGCCGGCCACCTGGCCAAGGTGGGCCTGGCCGTCGAACGCCAGGATCAATCCGGACACTACGACCGCTTTCGCGACCGCGTGATCTTTCCGATCCGCGATCCGCTCGGCCGGTGCGTGGCGTTTGGCGGCCGGGTGCTGCCCGGGGCCGCCCCCGACGCCGCGAAATACATCAACTCCCCCGAGACCCCGCTGTTTTCCAAGAGCTCGATGCTCTACGGTCTCGACACCGCCCGCGAGACAATGGCCGTGTCGCGGCGGGCCGTGGTCGTCGAGGGCTACACCGACTGCCTGGCGGCGCGGCAGGCGGGCATCCACGACGTGGTGGCCGTGCTCGGCACGGCGCTCGGTGAGCGGCATGCCAAGCTCCTGCGACGCTACGCCGACCGGATCGTGCTCGTGCTCGACGGCGACGATGCCGGCCGGCGGCGGGCAGACGAAATCCTCGACGTGATCCTCGCCGAGCCGATCGACGTGCGGATCGCGCGGCTCCCCTCCGGCGTCGACCCGTGCGATTTTCTCGTCGCACACGGCAAAGACGCCTTCGAGGCGTTGCTGGCGGCCGCTGTCGATCCGCTCGAATATCGCATGGAAGAGGCGGTGGCGAAGCTCGCCGGCCGCGATGGTGACGACGCGGTGCTCGCCGCCGTGGAGAGCGTGCTCAAGCCGCTGGCGGCGGTGTCGGAGCGATCGCCGCTGAGCCCTTCGCAGCGTCAGCTCCGCGAAGATCAGGTGCTCGGCCGCTTGTCGCGTCGGTTCGGCCTGTCGCGCGAGGCGCTCAAGGATCGGTTGCGGGAGCTCCGTTCCCAGCGGCCGACGGCGGTCGGCCCGGCGGCGGCCGACGAGCCTGCCCCCGTGGCCGTCGGCAGGTTGCCAGCCTGGGACCGCGAGGTGATCGAGGTGCTCGTCGGCGTGCCCGACAGCGTCGGGCTCGTGGTGCGCGAGGTGCAGACCGCCGACCTCGAGAGCAGCGCGGGCCGCGCCGTGCTCGAGGCCGCCCGCCAGCTCCACGACGCCGGCAAACCGGTCGCGCTGCCGGCCCTGCTTCTGGCCATCACCGATCCTGCTTTGCAGAGCCTGCTCGTCGCCGTCGACGAAGCCACCGCCGGCCGCGGTGCCGTCGAGCCGACGGACCGCCTGCATCATCTCGAGGACGCTCTGCGACGCCGCTCGGCCCAGCGGCAGGCGCATGCGAGCGTGCTCGCCCTAAAATCCTCCCGGCTGGATCCCGGCTCGGAGGTGGCTTTGTTGGAACGGCTCGTCGCACAGCGGCGGGCCGCCCAGGGCATGTCCGATCCCAAGGATGGGTGAGGGTGCCCGCCTCGTCGCTGCAATCGGCCAGTCGCGGACTTCACCGCGGCGGCCGGGGGGCGGTGCGCGAGTGACGGTACGATGGTGAAGGAGACCACGATGAGCATGACCAACAGGATCGCGACCCAGTCCCGGCCGGCTTCGAAGTCCACGTCGCACGGCGACCACGAACTCGAGTCGTTGATCGCCACCGGCCTGTCGCAGGGATATTTGACCTTCGACCAGGTCAACGCGTTCCTGCCCGACGAGGCGGTCGATCCCGAGAAGATCGACGCGCTGCTGGTCGCGCTCGAAGAAAAGGGCATCGACCTCGTCGACACGCCGCCCGCTCCGGAAGCCGCCTGCGAGCTCACAGCCCAGGCGCCGGCCGCTCCGCCCAAGCCGCGGCGCGACGAGCCGACCACCACCGCCCCGTCGAACGCGGCCAACGACCCGATCCGGATGTACCTGGCCCAGATGGCGGAGATCCCGCTGCTCACGCGGCACGAAGAGATCTCGCTCGCCAAGCGGATCGAGGTGACACGCAAGCGGTTTCGCCGCGCGATCCTCGGCTGCTCCTATTCGATGCGGTCGACCGTCGACACGCTGAAGCGCGTGCACGAGGGGTCGCTGCCCTTCGACCGCACGATCAAGGTGTCGCTCACCGAGCGGCTCACGAAGGAGCAGATTCTCGCCCGCATGCCGCACAACCTCGCCACCCTCGAGCACCTGATCGACCAGAGCCAAGGCGACTTCCGCCTCTTGATCAGCAAACGCACGGCGCCGGCCGACGTGGCCGCAGCCCGCACGCGGTTTCGCCGCGCCCGGGCCAAGTCGCTCACGCTCGTCGAGGAGCTGAGCCTGCGCACGCGGCGGGTGCAGCCGCTCATGAAACTCCTGCGCGGCATGTCGTCGCGCATGGACCGGCTGCAGCAGGATCTGCGTGTGATGGCCCATGGCGAGGGCTCGCGCGACGACCGGGCCGACATCCGCAAGGAACTTCGCGATCTGATGCTCACCACGCTGGAGAGCCCCCGGTCGCTCCGCAAGCGGGTTGGCATGCTCGAAAACCTCCAGGGGGAATACGAGGTCGCGAAGCGCAACCTGTCGGCCGCCAACCTTCGGCTCGTCGTCTCGATCGCCAAGAAGTATCGCAACCGCGGCCTCTCGTTCCTCGATCTCATCCAAGAGGGCAACACGGGTCTGATGCGGGCGGTCGACAAGTACGAGTATCGCCGTGGCTTCAAATTCTCGACGTATGCCACGTGGTGGATCCGGCAAGCGATCACGCGGGCGATCGCCGACCAGTCGCGGACGATCCGCATTCCGGTGCACATGATCGACGTGCTCTCGAAGCTGCGCACGACCGCCAAGAAGCTGCTCCACGAGTTCGGCCGCGAGCCGACGGTCGAGGAGATCGCCCAGGCGGCCGACGTGGGCCTCGAGGAGGCCCGCCGCGTGATCGACATGGGTCGGCAGCCGATGAGCCTCGATCGCCCGGTGGGTGAGAGCGAAGACGCGAGCTTCAGCGAGTTCGTGGAAGACGTGGGCGCCGAAAGCCCCACGCAGGCCACGACGAACGGCCTGCTCAAGGACCGGATCGAGTCGCTCTTGAAGACGCTCACCTACCGCGAGCGCGAGATCATTCGCCTGCGCTACGGCCTCACCGACGGCTACACCTACACGCTCGAAGAGGTGGGCCGCATCTTCCGCGTCACGCGGGAGCGTGTTCGCCAGATCGAGGCCAAGGCGGTGAAGAAGCTCCAGCACCCGGTGCGATCGAAGCAGCTCGAAACGTTCCTCACGGGCGCGGAATAGTTTGGAATCTCAGGCAGACGTCCGGCTCGGGGGCCAACGTACGGAACGGCCCGGCGTCCTGCCGTCCGTTCCTTGGCGGGCCTGCGCCCGCTGGTGACAACCCGGGCCTCCGGCCCTGACGCCTACGAGTTGATGAGGCGAGGGGTTACCCCTGCCGTTGAGCCGGCGTATGTGGGCCGCTTCACGGGAAACATGGCGTCGTGCCATTTTCCCTTGGCCGACCTCCGTCGGCCGGTATTCACCCGGGCCTCCGGCCCTGACGCCTACGAGTTGATGAGGCGAGGGGTTACCCCTGCCGTTGAGCCGGCGTATGTGACCAGCGCAGGCATGGATGCCGGAGCGCAGGCACATCCGAGTGAGTGAAGCCCAGGATGGGCGCAGCGAACGTCCGGCGAGACGGTACGGGGTAACCCCGAGCCGGGTTAAGCGAGTTGAGGGAACGCATGACAGGCTGAAGCCTGTCCTCCAGCAGCAAGCGGGGAGGCGGCAAGCGACATGCAGGCATTCCCTGCTTCCCGAATCTGCCGTGCTTGCCAGGCGAAAAGGCCGGAACGCCGTGCCAAACCGGTCTGGCTCCTCTTCGAAGGCCTTCGCTAGTGTCCGCCCGCCCATGGTGAACACCGGGCATCACACGGAGGCGAGCGGGCATGGATCGTGGACTGAACGTGCGTCGGATGGCGGTGTGGACGGCGGCGGTGCTCGCAGTGGCGTTCGTGTGTGGAACGCAGGCCCGCGGCGCCGGCCATCGCACGGCGAACTTCATCGTCGACGCCCCGACCGAACAGCTGGCCCGCCGGATCGGCGAGGCCGCCGAGCAATATCGCCACGATCTGTCGGTCGAATGGCTGGGGGCACCCTTGCCGCGCTGGAGCCGTCCCTGCCCGATCAAGGCGCAGGTGGCGCCGCATCTGGGGGCCGGCGGGGCCACGAGCTTCGTGTTCGACGCCGGCGAAGTGTTCGGCTGGACGATGACGATCCAGGGCAGCGAGGAGAGGATTCTCGACTCTGTGCTGCCGCACGAGGTGACCCACACGATCTTCGCGAGCCACTTCCGGCGGCCGCTGCCGCGTTGGGCCGACGAGGGAGCCTGCACCACGGTCGAGCACCCGGTGGAACGGGCCCGCCAGCACCGGCTGTTGCTCGAGTTTTTGACGACCGGCCGTGGCATCGCGTTTCCGGAGATGTTCGCGATGCGGGAGTATCCAGCCGACGTGCTTCCGCTGTATTCGCAGGGCTATTCGCTCGCCCGTTACTTGATCGAACGCGGCGGCCGCCACAAATACGTGACGTTCGTCGGCGAGGGGCTCGCCACCGACGACTGGTCGGGCGCGCTCTCTCGACACTATGGCGTGGGGAATCTTGCTCAGATGCAGACGGTCTGGCTCGACTGGGTGCGGAAAGGCTGCCCGGCGCCCCCCGCCGCGCTCGCCGCGGCTCCGGTGCGGCCGGTCACCATCGCCGGCACCACCCGCGGCCAGAGCCCCGATCCGGCTCCGACCGCACCACCGCGGCCGACCGTCGCCGCGGTGTCGGCAGCCGCGGGGCGGCGTTCGATCTATGCCGTGCAGGCTCGGCAGACGAGTGCAGGCGACGGCCTCGGTGAGCCGGGCCTACGGTGAACCCGCCCCGGCGAAGAGCTGGGTCATGTGGTAGAAGACCGGCGCGGCGAAGCAGATCGAGTCGATGCGGTCGAGCACGCCGCCATGTCCGACCACGAGCGTGCCGTAATCCTTCACGCCACGGTCGCGCTTGATCGCCGACATCGTCATCCCTCCGGCGAATCCCATCAGGGCCACCACGAAGCCCGCGAGAGCCGCCTGCCACGGCTCGAACGGCGGCGCCGCCCACCACAGCACTGCGGCGAGAAGCGCCGTGCTCGTGGCACTGCCGAGCAGGCCTTCCCAGGTGCGATTCGAGCTCACGGCCGCGGCCACGAGTCGCCGGCCGAGCATCCGGCTCCAGACGTATTGCATGCAGTCGGCGAATTGCACGAGCAGGATGAGGAAGAACAGCAGGCGGAAATTGCCCCCCGCGGTCGCGCCCGTGATCGGAATCTGGAGGAGGGCGGGGGCGAACGACAGGCAATAGACGCAGACCACGAGGCCCGCCTGGATCTTCGCCGTGCGCTCGAGAAACCGCTTGTAGTCGCCCGCGAAGGCCACGCGGGCGAGCACGAAGAGCGTGGCATAGACGGGCAGGAAGACGCTGAACACGTCGTAGCGGTTGAGGCCGACGAGCACGTAGTGCAACGGCGTGAACAGGAAGAACACCCAGAACAGTGCCCGGTGGTCGCCTTTGCGGGTGGGCGTGAGCGTGATGAATTCACGGAGCG
>Ga0247836_1002928_pt1 | contig 23778 bp, 22 predicted proteins | sample LaCruzMarch2015__4_FD_187116 | JGI IMG/M metagenome (GOLD analysis project Ga0247836, IMG submission 187116) | Freshwater microbial communities from meromictic Lake La Cruz, Castile-La Mancha, Spain - LaCruzMarch2015_14m | ecosystem: Environmental > Aquatic > Freshwater > Lake | place: Spain... | reverse complement strand
CCAGTTGGGATATTTACCTTTGCAATATCAGCATCTGAAATACAATCAATATGTTTAACAATTGCTCGCAGTGAGTTACCGTGAGCGGTAATTAAGACCGTCTTACTCGCCAACATATCCTTACTTATCTCACCAGTTAGATATGGAATAACACGTGCTACCACATCTTTTAAGCACTCTGTTTTGGGAAGTAGCTCACCTAACTCTGCATACTTTGGATCATTTATTTGTGAGTACTGATCATTATCTGCAATTGCAGGAGGAGGGGTGTCAAAGGATCGCCTCCATAGATCAAACTGTGATTGTCCGTAGGTAGCAAGTGTTTGCGCCTTATCCTTTCCTTGCAGCGCTCCGTAATGTCGCTCATTTAATCGCCATGATCTATGTGTTGGTATTCCAGTTTTACCGCACTTACTTAAAGTTATATCTGCAGTATTTATCGCTCGCTTTAAGAGGGAGGTGTGTAATACATCAGGCAGTAAATTGGCCTCTTTTAGTAATTGACCAGCTCTTGCAGCCTCTATCTTTCCTTTTTCAGATAGATCAACATCAACCCAGCCGGTAAAGAGATTTTTAGCATTCCAGGCACTCTCACCATGTCGCAATAAAATTAACTTATAACCCATGGTATTAATCCTTTCACAATCAATTAAATTAAATGCTCAAAGGCTTTTAGATTAGCCAAGGACTCACCCCGAGAGATGCGCCAAGCCCACTCACGCCTGATGGCGGAGGAAAATCCCAACTCAAGTAATGGGTTAAAAGATGAGTCAGCATACTGCAATACCGCGCCCAGTATTCGATCTATCTCTCGCTCATTAACCGCATCAAGTGGCAATCTACCCACCAGATAAATATCTCCTAACTCATTTACTGCAAAGGCAATTGAATACATAGCAGCATTTTTCTTCAATAAGTACTCAAAGACCGCTGCCTTATTCTCATCCGGCTTTCTAATAACAAATGCGTTAATACTCAAAGAATGATCACCCACTACCAATGCGCAATGGGTTTGCTGCTTTGCCTCACCTGGCAAGGTAATTAGGTAGGTATTTTCATCCTTTTGTTCACAATCTAAATCATGTGATGATAAAAAATCATCAATTACTGCATTTGGATCAAGCATCGTAAAAGTACTTAAATACCCATAAAGTTAGCTTGATTATTAAAATCAGCATTTATTGAGCGTAGCTCATCAAATGTTCCTTGATTAATAATGCGCCCTTTATCAATGTAATAAATCATATCCGCACTCCTTACCACCGATAGGCGGTGGGCAATAAATATAACTGTGCACTCACCAGTAAGTTTAAGGATAGATTCTGAAACTCGATTTTCAGTCTCTGCATCAAGTGCACTAGTTGCTTCGTCGAAAATTACTATTTTAGGTTTGGTTAATATCGCTCTAGCAATTCCTAGCCGTTGTCGTTGACCACCACTTAGATTCTTACCTGCATCACTAATTCTGTAGGAAAGTTGTCCATCTAAGCCTTTAACGAAATCAGATAGATCAGCAAGTTGTAGTGCCTTCCAAACAAGATCATCTGGCACTGACTCTGGGTTAAACCCTAAGCAAATGTTCTCTTTAACAGTTGAGTTCTCTATAAAAACATCTTGAGGAACATAGCCAATAGAGCCTGGCCACTTCTTAATTGTATCAACAGGTGTCAAACCGGAGATTGTTACTGATCCAGATGATGGGGCAAATAGCCCTAAAATTAAATCAATTAAGGTGCTCTTGCCACCACCTGAAGGACCAACAAGTGCGATGAATTTACCCTCGGAAATATCTAGAGAGATATCTTGAATTGTGTCATCTGGTGCACCTGAATAAGTAAATTTGAGATTACTAAGTTTTACTTTCGGTGAAAAGTCTGTGTGGTTTGTAGTGATTAGAGTTTCAGTTTTCTCTAATTCTTTAATTCCATTTAACTCATCGATTAATTCAAAAGTAGGCTTTGCTCCTGACAAACTAGATTTAACTACAATTACATTTTGTTGTAATCTGATTATTGCAGGTGCAATTCTAGTACTTGCAGCTATGAATACTGAGATTACTGCAATAGCTCGGTTAGAATCAAACAAATAAAATTGAATCCCTGAAATCAGTGCAATTCCTAAAATTACCGATATCTCAATTGTGTACTTACTTATATTTGGAATGAACCTAATTTCTGCATCATATCCGGCTAATTGCATTTTGGTTTTGCGTATTTCATTTACATAAAACTCCCTACCGCCCTTAATAAATAGATCTCGAAAAGAGTTTATACCTTCTGAGACTTTTTGATTAAAGTAAATACTCTGATAGGCCGATTTAGTATTCAATATTGCAACTCTCTTGTGAAGTAAAAAATAGAGCAAGAATGCAATTCCTGTAAATACAAAGAAGGTGCCGATTGAGGTAATTGGGTCTACCAGCATTAAGCCAACTAATATGACTAAAAGTAGAACCAAATCGGAGGCTATCACTACCAAACTCGTCACAGCGCCACCGACTAGTCTTTCAACTCCACCAGTGACAGTATAAATCTGATGCTGAATCGGCTTACTAAATATTTTTTCTACAGGTCGATTTAGCATTTTTGAAACCAGAGAACTCGAAATCTGAGCATTTCGTATACTCATATACCTAAGAGTTTTTCTCAAGAAATATACTGACAGGATTGTCTTTAGGATAAAGAAAAAGATTGCAGTACCGCCAAGTAAAATCAATAGGCTTTGTTGTGGTAATCCATTTAAATTAAGTAATTCTAAAAACCTAGTAACTTGATCACCTGCCGCTAGCCCTTGTAAGCCTCTGATCAATATTGCAGAAGTTATACCAATAAGTGCTACTCCAAATAGATCTAAGAATGCTAGGAAGGTATTAATTATCAAGACCAGAAAAAGCTTAAAGCGATCTTTTTTATCTAAAAGAAGTAGAACTTTTTTGATCTCGGTAAATTTAAATGAAGAGAGATTGAGAGAAACCATAGTTACACTATACCCAATAGACTGTTTTTATATTAAACCTAATTGAGTTGAAACTTGTTTCTTACTGATTTTTAAATAACTGATACTGTGCTTTTTTCCTATCTCTACCTATTGCCCAGTCATAAACATCTAGTGTTTTTCTTGCAGTCATCTCCCAACCAAAATGGCTGGCATGTTCTAGTGCGCCCATTGATAAAAGTAATCTGCGGGCAGGTTCAGCAATTAATCTTGAAATAACTGCCGACCAAGCTTTTGGATCATGACCATCAACTAAAGAGCCAGAGATACCATCTGAGACCGCTGTTCGAAGGCCACCAATAGCGGTTGCAACAACTGGTGTGCCACAAGCTTGGGCTTCAAGGGCAACTAAACCAAATGATTCAGAATAACTTGGTACGCATACTAGATCACTTGCGCGATACCAATCTGGAAGAACTGTCCGTGATACTGGATCAACAAAGTGTGTAATATCTTCAATCTTTAAAAACTTAGCAAGTGATTTTAATTTCTCTAATTCATTTATGAAACCAGATGCACCGCCAATAATGACTACAGCAAGTTTTGCACGCAGATATGGAGAGTGAGAGACCATCTCAGCAGCTGCCCTTAGTAATACATCAGGTCCTTTATGAGGTTGAATTCTGCCAACAAAGGTAAGTAAGATGGTATCCGGTGCAATATTTAATCGCACACGAGCTGCTGCCTTACCATCAGCTGGTGAAAAACTCTGTAGATCAACACCAGGGGCGACAACAAATACTCGATCTGGGCAGGCATCATAAAGAGAAACCAAAGACGCAGCCTCAGCATCAGTGTTTGCAATTAATCCAGTAGCAGCCTTTACCACCTGCTCTTCACCAATTGCTCTGACCTGCGGCTCTGGCTTTTCATTATCTGCCAAATTTAAATTCTTGACCTTTGCAGTGGTGTGCATGGTGTGAATCAACGGTATGCCAGTTGCTTCACTTACCACCCAACCTAACTGTCCTGAGATCCAGTAATGAGAGTGCAGTAGTGAGTAATAATCTTTAGGTAATTGTTTTTGGTAATTCATAAAAGCACTAGTTAGCGCTCCTAATTGGCTAGGCAGCTCCTCTTTAGAAAATCCTTCAACAGGGCCAGCTTGTAAGTGCTTAACATTTACCACATCTGCAATCTCAATTGTCTCTGGCAGATTTGGTTTATTTGCTCTGGTGAAGATATCGACTGCAACTCCTGCTTGGGCCATCTTCTTGGCAGTTTCTACAACATAAACATTCATACCGCCGGCATCCCCTGTGCCCGCTTGATCAAGGGGTGAGGTGTGAACCATCAAGGTGGCAATCTTTGAAGAGCGTGGGGATTTCATATGATCAATTCTAACTTAAGTTAAGTGATTTAAATATTAGCTATTACCCCACCAATTACGCTTGCCCCACCAAATATCTTCACACTTTCATCCGGCATCTCAACGCCCCATCTCTTAAAAATCTCCATAATGATTGGAGCGACCGGCCGCCAGGAGCCATCAATAATCTTTATTGCAATCACTCTGCCATCACTTAATGCACACACCTGCACACCCTCTGCTCCCTCTTTCATAAACAATCCAGGTATTGCTTGCATCATCCGGGTGGTTAATCGCCCATCTCCTGCAACTAACTCAGGGTATTTTGTGAAGGCTGAAACTATTTGCTTATAAATATCATTTTTTGATTTCACTAAGTATGAAATAGCTTTTGCTAATCCGATTAATGAGATTGCAAATAATGGCGCACCGCAGCCGTCTACACTTACCGCACTCACTTTCTCTCCAGCTAAATCTTCAATCTCATTCTTAATTGCTACCTCAAGTGGATGATTTAGATCTAAGTAGGTCTTCATATCCCAGCCATTTTTCTGGCAAGTAATAAGCATTCCAGCATGTTTACCGCTGCAGTTTTGGGCTAATTGGCTTGCTTGTTTATCACCCCATGAGATTTTCTCTTTCTCTCCCAATGGCTTATCAACAGCGTTTTTAAGTTGTGAAGTTGAAATTCCTCGATCAGTTAGCATCTTGGTAACTAAATCAATATGTAATTGGGAGCCAGAGTGTGAGGCACAAATTATTGCTAACTCATTGACTTCAACATTAAGCCCTGCATTAAGCATTGCAGCTGCTTGTAAGGATTTTATGGCGCTTCGTGGATAGATTGCTAACTCAGGTGAGCCTTTAGATAAATAGGTTGAACCATCTGCATTTAAAACTATTAAGTGACCTAGGTGGAGGGACTCAACTAAATCACCCCGCGTTACTTTTGCTAAAACCTCGCCAGCAAATATCTCGTTAATTTTCTGATTGTCTTTCAAGTGAGGACCAAAGATGTGCTTGCAAGGTTTGACCTTGTGCTGCCATGTCGTAGGAGGTGAATAACTCACCCTCAACTAATCCATACAACCTTGAACCTGCAGTAACTATTTTTGCAGAGGGAGATGAGTAACCCTGATCCATCTCAAGTTGAATCTTGGCACCCTTAACAACTCCAACCCAACCTTCAGCAATTCCAGTATTATGGGTAAGTAATACTTCAAGCACATTGTTTTCCTTAACCCGCCAAAAACCAACCTCAGAGGCAGCTGGCCTGATAATTTCATCATTCTCATCAATGATCCAAGAGCGAGAAAAATAGTTTAAAAAAGCCCTGCCATCATGATTAAATGAAACCTCTTGGGCAAATTGAAAGCCTTGCACATTTGGATACTCACCACGTCCTTTTCCTCGCCAGGTGCCGATTAACCAGGCAAGTGGCATTAAATCTGGATGCAGATTATCTGGGATAGTAAATGCCATTAATTTTTCTCTGCCTTTAGAGTTTTTCTAAGCCCTGTTATACCTTTATAGATCAAAAACATTGAAAACGCCGCCGATGCAATTACTAATAAAATAGTAGTTAAAGTCTCCACTAACTAATCATATCTAAGGAACGACTAGAATTTCTGCAAATTATCTCACTTTTGCATGATCTAATACATTAACTAATCTACTTATCCAACCTTCAATATCATGGTTAGTCCTTGCAATTTCATATCTACGATCAACTTCTTTTGTAATGGCGGTGGCATGTAAATTTAGGATAAATCTCAACTCACTTGTCAAAGTTATCTGATTATCAGAATTACTGTAGCTCCATTTTCCAAATATTTTTAGGTACTCCTTATTCACGGTCGCAACCGGAATCGCAGAGAAGGTAGCCTCAACCAAAGTTTTATCCAAAGATCCTTGAAATGCGTGCACGAAGCAATCGTATTTTTTCAATTCATCAGGAAGTTTTATACGTTCAATCGCCGGCGTAAAGGTGAGCCACCCAATTTGTACATCAGCCATAAATTTAGATTTTACTGATTCCATGTACTGCTGAAACCTGTCACCCGACGGTGATCCAATGATATTTAATTTTAATCCTGGGTGTTCATCTCTTAGCTGTTTTATCTCTGCAACAATTGATTCAATATTCTTGGAGGGATCAAATCTGCCAATATGAATCAATTTTATAATTGGAGTTTCTAGCCTTAACTTTTTATTAAAAACTTTACTATCAACAGATTGGCCTATCGCATAAACTTTACGTCCCTTTATCGGGCAGGAGCCCGGAGTTGAAGTGATAATTCCATTGGTAAGTGCTCTAGAAATTTGTAAGTAGATGTTGTTGCTAGTGTGGGCGTACCATAAATAATGCCTAATTCTTAAAACTCTCGTTATCGGTGAAATAAATGTGGATTGAACAGAGGTCATGTGGGAAAATATGCAAGTAAACTTATTCCTGCCTAGCAGTTGCAAAAACTTCATCATAAATCTGTATAAGCTAAAAAATCTCTTACCTGCAATCCAATTGCAAGAAAATACTTTGACATTGCTTGATACTTTATAAGTACCAATTAAACCAGTTAGTACGGTTACTTGGTCATATTTATCCGCTAACTTGTTTACAACATCTACTTGGTGTGAAAAAACTTGACTCTTCTCATCCATTGCGTAGTTAATTACTAAAAGATGAGTTCGACTCAAAATGGGCCTCCGTTACCAATAATCTTATTGTGAATCCATATACTTTCCAAGTGAAGTTATCTACATTAAAAACAAGTAGAATAACCCTACTATGCGAATCCTAGTCACTGGTGCTGCTGGCTTTATTGGAAGCGCGCTTTGCGAAAAATTGGTGTTATTGAATCATGAAGTAACAGCTGTTGATAATTTCTCAGACTATTACGATGTAAGTTTGAAACGTCTGAGAGTGAGAGAGTTACTTAGTCCATTGAACCTAGAAGTTCTGAACGTAGATATCTCTGATCAAGCAGCTGTAGAAAAGGTATTTGCATCAAGCAATCCTGAGGTTGTTATCCATCTTGCTGCGCAGGCAGGGGTCAGGCTGGGCGTTAGTGAGAGTCGTAAGTATGTTGAAAGTAATCTAGTTGGCTTTAGTAATGTTTTAATCTCTACAATCGAAAATAAGATTCCAAAATTTTTGTATGCATCCTCATCGAGCGTATATGGAGATAAAGCTGCTATTCCATACCAAGAATCTGAATCGAATCTGCACCCAAATAGTTTTTATGGAAGCACCAAATTAGCAAATGAACTTCTCACTCCAACGTTAGTAAAAAACAGTGCAACGGTTGCGCGCGGGCTAAGATTTTTTACAGTCTACGGTCCTTGGGGTAGGCCAGATATGGCTTATTTTAGAATGATTGCAAATGCAATTGCGGGAACAGAATTTAATTTCTTTGGAGACGGCACTATTGAGCGAGACTTCACATTTATTAGTGATGCTGTTAGTTCTGTCATCAATTTAACAATGGAATTAGAAGGCAGAAAACCTGGGTTTTCAGATGTTGTTAATCTTGGTGGTGGCAGACCTTTATCAATGAATTATCTGCTTGAAACAGTAGGTTCATTAACGGGCAAGAAGGTCGAATTCGAAAGATTTGAAACAAACAAAAATGATGCTACAAAAACAATGTCTGATTCCACCTATATTCAAAAATTGATTGGCAGTAAGCCCAGCACAAAACTTGAAGATGGAATTTCAAAAACAATTGAATGGGCATCTGGAGATGAAGTTTCAAAAAATTTGGATAAATGGGTTAAATCAGTTAAATGAAAACCCTTTTGATATCGGGGATTTACAGGCCAGAAATCGGCGGGCCAGCAACGTATATTCCAGCGCTTGCGACTGAACTTCAATCACAAAATGGTACGGTAGAAGTTGTTACGTTAAAAAATTCAACAGATAGTGGAATAGATGAGCCTTGGCCAGTTTATTACACTAATAGAGATCAGTTTCTAATATTTAGATTTATAAAAACTTACCTCAGTATCAGGCGTCGAATTAAATCAAGTGATTTTGTAGTTGCAAATGGATTATTTCAAGAGACTGCGATCGCATTAGTTGGTAGCAGCAAGGGGTCAGTAGCAAAGATAGTTGGTGATCCAGTATGGGAGAGAGCTTTTAATCGAAGTGAAACATCTCTTAATATTGAAGAATTCAACAAATCAAAATTGAATTTTAGACATAAGGCTCAAAGATTTTTTCTAAAATGGAGTTTGAACCAATTTTCGCAAGTAACCTGCCCCAGTATAGAATTAAAAAACTTAATTCAAGATTGGGGTGTTAACAAAAAAGTAACGTGTATTCCGAATGGAATTTCTTCAATTGAATCACGCAGAAATTCTTACGAGTACGATCTAATATGTGTTTGTCGTTTGGTTAAATGGAAAAATTTGGATGTGTTAGTCACTGCAAACTCACTAAGCAACACTAAGCTAGTTATTGTTGGGAGCGGACCCGAAGAGGAACGTTTGAGAAGTTTGGCAAAAGAATTGAATTCAAATGTTGTATTTACTGGAAAACTAGAAGAACAAGCAGTTATTGATTATCTCTTCCGTAGTAAAATCTTTGTGTTGATCTCTGATTACGAAGGACTATCTTTCTCACTTTTACAAGCTATGGCCTGCGGGTTACCATCAATAGTTTCAAACATCAAAGGTAACTTAGATGTGATCTCTGATAACGTTGACGGAATTATTGTTGATGTTAACAACTCGAATGCACTTATTGATGCAGTTAATTTCTTACTGCATGAACCAGGCGAAATTACTAGATTAGGAGAAAAAGCTAGAGAGAAAGTTTCAAACAAATATTCCCAGAAGAGTCAGTTAAATCAGGTGATTAAACTCCTAAGGAATTCATAAGAAATGAAACGCTCTGCGGTATTAATTATTGACCCTAGAGGGAATATCTCCCTAGGTGGGAAAGATGTAATCAATCGCCATTTAGATTATGCGAAAGTTTTATTCTCAAGATCTAACAAGTCAAAGCTTGTTGTTTGCAGTACGGGTTATCAAGATACAAAGTTTTTTCGTTCTAAATTTATGGATCGATTTATCTTGTCTAAACCAACACACAACCCAATTATTTTCTCATGGCGTGTATACCGATGCATTCGTAGAGAAAAAATAGAAGTAAGTCTGATGGTAGCGGGCGATCCTTGGGAAAGTTTTTGGGCAAGTTTTATGCTATCAAAACTTATGAGAAGAAACATTCCAATCCAAATGCAAATTCATGGAGATATTGCAGATCCCTTGTGGCGGAAAATGAATTGGAGAAATAACGTTCGCTTTTATCTTGCCAAATATTCGTGCTCTAAAGCAGTATCCATACGCGCTGTTGGACATAGTCAGAAAAACAATCTGATCAAAAACCTCGATTTAAGTGAGTCTAAAATTTTGGTAATACCCGTCCCAATTAGTCAAAATGTGTTAACAAATAGAAATCTCAAAAATACTAAACGACCAAAATCAATCGCCTTGATAGGTAGAATTCATGAAGAGAGGGGTATTTGGAACTTTATAGACCTGGTCAATAAGTTAAATAATGCTTCTAAAGACTTTGACGTTATTGTTATTGGAAGTGGTCATGCAGAATCTGAATTTCTAACTCGAATCAAAGATATTATACCTAGACAAAGACTTAAGGTACTAGGTCAGTTACCTGAAAATTCACTTGCAAAAATGTGGCATAAAATTGGCGTTCTTGTCTCACTAGCTCCCGTTGAATCTTATGGCCGAGTAATTAGAGAGGCTTATATTTCAGGTGTACCGGTGTGGGTTTCAAAATCTAGTGGTGCCTTAGATTTAATCTCTACGGCTAACTCAAAGGGAATTAAACTGATAGATCTTAATCATTCAGATAAAGCACTTTTAAAGGAATTTGAAAGACTTCTTGTGGTTAATTCGGATTATAACTTTAGACGTAAGTTAGTTGATGAAAATAATGGACTTTCAATTTTATTAGTAAATTCTTGGCTTAAGTTGATTAAACAATAGTAGATTTAATCTTTCGTTTATAGTTAAACTACTTGATTACTAATCTTCGCTGGTACAGATTCTGACAATAAATTTGCATCTATTGGAACATTTCGCTTTACAACAGCAAGTGCAATCGGTCCTTCCTCATAGTGCCTTGCAACTGTTCCAATAAAGCCGACCTCTTTATCCTCCAAATAAACCTTTGCCCCATTCTCAGGCATCGCCACCATTGAGCCATCTAGATGAAGAGTTACCAATTTCCTTGGCGGCTGTCCTAAGTTAAATACCTTTGCCACGGTCTCTTGACCTCGATAGCAGCCTTTATTCATATGTACTGCCTTATTTATAAAACCTAACTCATTTGGAATAGATTTATGATCTGTTTCAAATAACAATCTAGCTCTACCTTGCGATACACGCTCTGCCTCTAACGCCCATATGCCAACTTGAGAATAAGACTTACTAAAAGCATCTGTTGTTTCTTTTAACTCAATCCTTGGGACCAGTGCGTAAGGACCACCCAAAAGATCAGATTTACCAGGGGCCCGTAGCACTGCGTAATCATTTGATTGATCTTTAACATCGACTTCTAACATAAATTTCATCTTGTTTAAGTAATCTAAAATCTCATTCGTTCGAGAATTTTCAGTGTGTAACCAGGTGGTATTGCCATCATCAACTAGAAACAACTGATCAATTACATGACCCTGTACATCAAGTATTAAAGCCTCAACCCATTTGCCAGCCTCTAACTTTTCAAGATGCTGAGTAGTTAATGCATGTAGCCAGGTGAGGCGATCTTTGCCAGAGATTGAAATTATTCCCCGGTGGGATAGATCTGCCCAAGCATTTGCTGCTACTAATGCTTTTTGCTCCTGATTTGGCTCACCAAAGTGCCAAATAGCACCTTTGTCTGGACCTGAATCAACTGATACAGCTGTCATTACTTACCTGATTTGTTAGCGCACTTACTACACAATCCATAAACAGCAAAGTGTGTTACATCAGTCTTAAATCCGTAATCGTCCGCCAGGGTGTTCACAAAGTTTGCTGCTGTATCAATTGGCGCGTCCCCAATTGATTGACACTCAGAGCAAACTAAATGCAGATGGGTTAACTCCTCAGCTGCATGGTATGTCGCACCACCATGACCTAAGTGGGTGTGTAGTACTAAACCAACATTTTCTAAGGTTTCAAGATTTCGATAAACAGTTGAAAGATTTATTCCAGGGTGTGTTGCTCGGACCTTCTCTGCTACTTCTTCTGGTGTGGCATGGCCAAGCTGTCTAACTGCCTGCAGTACTAACTCACGTTGTGGAGTTAAGCGAAGCCCTTTTTCCCGCAGCTCATTTGGTTTAGCCATGGGATAAGTCTAACTGGCTCTCTAGCACCACCTAATTTCTTGAAGTTATGCGAGATTTAGCCCGCAAAAGGATTAGGTAGAACTGGCAACCTAAGCAAAAACCAAAAGCAGCATTTAGGAAGGCAGCGCCCAGTGCAAAACTAGTTGCAATTAAAAATACTGTTGTGTTTCCAGTTAAACCACCAAGGAGCGCGGTTGCAGCAAAGAGTGCGCCAACTAATTGGGCAAATCTTGGGGCAGCCTCATTCTCACTAGGTACTGGTCCTGAAAGCCGTGGTTGAATTAAATTACGATAGATAAATCCGTAAAGGGACCTGCGAAGTCCAAATAAAACAGCTGATAAAAAGCCTGCAAATTGGAATCCAATAATTAAATTAGATTCTGTAACTAAAGCAGCGGACAGAACTACTGTTGTGATTGCTGCGGTATATCTTGGACCTCTGGCATCGATTAAACGCTCAGGCTTTGCTTGAGTTGTATTTGACACTTTCTTTTCTCCTTTGTTAGATAAACAAAATTAATTTTGTAAAGCTAAAGAAATTAACTATTTATCCAACACATACAACCTTTAGCGCGGGCAAAATCAATTACACGCCGCTTTGTGAAGTAAACAGGTTGTACGAAGAACATGATGGCAATTTTATATTATTTACTTACTTACTTCTTGCAAAGCATTTGCACAAAGCCTTAGATCACTTTGATCGCCTTGATAAGTTGATCACGTTTTGGTGCACCCTTTGCCCTGGCAAGCTCAAACCCCTTGCTATCTAAAAATATGGTGGTTGGGGTGGAGCGAATATCAACTCTTCTAACCAAATCAAGATTGGATTCAGCATCAACTTCAACATAATTGATGTCTTTAGAATCCTTCACTACATCTTTAACTATTGCTTTTGCAGTTCGGCACTCAGAGCAGAAGGTGGTAGAAAATTGCAGGATGGTAAGCCGGCTGCCATATTTGCCAGCGAACTCACCCTCTGAAATTTTTAACCTTGATCCCTTTTTAATAACACCCTTTTTAGCGCGCAGAGTTAGCCCAATTACTGAAGTTATGGAGATAAGTAAAAGAAGTGGCAGCAAACTTTCCATAGCGGTATTCTTGCACTCTTATGGCACGCCTACTTCTTCTGACAAACTCAAGCGGTGCTAGCGCTGATGTGATGCCAGCACTTGGCTTGTTGCAGCATGATGTAAAGATCTTGCCAATTGAGGCCTCAGTATTAGTAGAACCACCAGTAGTTGATTGTTTACTCATTGATGCACGTCGTGATCTGCCAGCAGCTAAATCATTTACCAAGTTGATTACCTCAACTGGGGTGGATGTGCCGATCATGGTTATTACAACTGAAGGTGGCCTATCTGCAATAAATGCGGATTGGGGAATTGATGATGTAATTCTTGATACCGCAGGTCCTGCAGAGGTGGACGCTCGAATTCGGATTGTGATTGGCCAATCTGCGATTGCGCAACTAGCAAGTAATCCATCCTCGGGTGAGATTAGAAGTGGTGAGGTAATAATTGATGAGTCTTCATACACCGCCAAGATAAAGGGACGAGTACTTGATTTAACCTTTAAAGAGTTTGAATTACTTAAGTACTTAGCTCAACACCCAGGCAGAGTATTTACTAGATCTCAGTTATTACAAGAGATTTGGGGATATGACTACTTTGGCGGAACTAGAACTGTTGATGTTCATATCAGACGACTTCGTTCAAAATTAGGTCCGGAGTTTGAGGCAATTATTGGCACCGTACGTAATGTTGGCTATCGCTTTTCAGCACAAAATAATCAAACAACAGTTGATGTTAATTAATACCCCTTGCAACACTTAAATCACCTATCTAAATCACAACAGGAAAGTGTTTTGGCTTTGATTAAGGCTGCCTATGATTTTGATGGTACTCCTCCTATTGCAGAACACGTGCTACTTCACCTTCGCCATGGTGGTGATAAATCAGATTCACACATAGTTTTTGAAAGTAACAATCAAGTAATTGCCTATGCCCACCTTGATACAACTGATCTAATTGCAGGTCCAAGTGTTGAAGCAGTTGTCCATCCAAGCCATCGTGGCAAAGGGTTTGGATCTTTAATATTAAAAGAGTCTATTAAAGTATGTGGTGATAAAACTCGAATCTGGTCACATGGTGATCTTCCTGCTGCAAATGCCATTGCTAAATCTTTAAAACTTGAACGTCTTTGGTCAAATCTTTTAATGAGTAAATCATTAGGTGACATACAGCCAATTACTTCTAAATACCCCATCCGCACATTCATCCCTGATTTTGATAATCAAGCTTTCTTATCGCTAAACAATAAAGTCTTTGGTAATTATCCAGATCAAGGTGGGTGGAGTGAGGATGATTTAAAGGTAAGGCTTAATGAGGCTTGGTTTGATGAAAAGGGTTTTTTTGTAGCTGAAGATAAGGGTGAGTTAATTGGTTTTTGCTGGACCAAGATTCATGGTGCCCACACCCATTCACACAGTGGTGGCGATGATGATCATGGCCATGACGCATTAGGTGAAATATATGTTTTGGCAGTAAACCCTGATTACAAAGGGCAAGGTGTGGGGCGGGATTTAACAATTACTGGTCTTAATTACTTAAAGTATCAAGGGCTAAACAATGTGATGTTATATGTTGGAGTTGAAAATAAACCAGCATTTAATCTTTATAAATCACTTGGCTTTAATGAGTTTGGCAGTGATGTTATGTATCGGGTGAGTAAGTAAGTATCCACAGATTTCTTATTTATTGCTTTTGTAATAACTAAAACTTCTATCTTTCGCATGCTACCTATGTAGCTCAATTGGATAGAGCGATCTTTTAACGAAGGGTCAGATGTGGGTTCGAATCCCACCATAGGTAGTATAAAAATAAGGGACCCGTAAGGGTCCCTTATTCGTAAGCTTTCTTTCAACGAAGGATCAGTTAAATTCTATCAAGATTCGTAATCTATTTAAATTAAAAATCTTCACTGAACGTAATCAAGCACTCAATATAACTCTCGCCTTGGATTCCTAAGTTTTGAGCATCAGGTGGTGCTGTTACAGGTTCAATACAAATACCATCCTCATCCTGGCTATAAACCATCCAGTAAGGCGTATCGCACTCCATTGTTAACCTGGCAGCTCCTGGCCAAATGATTTCAGGGACTCCTTTAATTTCCATAAATGTGTCATCCCATGGTGGTTGGGTTGGCGTGGTGATTTCACCTGTTGGTAGGGAGTCATCACCTCTTTTAAACATCTTATTAGCTGCAAATAAAAGCTCAGCTGAATCTCCCTTGCCAATCTCACGAGCAATCCATGGATGAAAACCTAGTGTTACCGGCAGATCACAACCATTTGCTTCATAGTCAAGTGACCAACGAATGGCATTATCTAAGATCTCATAACTTTGCGTAACGGTTGCACCGTTGAAAGGTGCTGGCAGCTCTAAGAATTGCCGGCCACCGCCAATATCCTCCCAAGATGATTGCGCGCCATACCCAATCAATGCATGCGGTGGATCAAAGTTATTTGGTAGTTGATGCTGATTCCCCTTTGAATCTTTAATGATTCCACCTTTAATTCTTCCGGCAAAGGGCGCCATTGAAAACCAACCCCAGGTTAAATCCTGTCCTCTAAAGGGAACTGCGAACTGCATATCACGCCACTGAACAGATGCAAGACGTGCTCCTTGATCTAAATCAATTGCTATTGAGATTTGATCTCCATCAATATTTAGCACTTACTCAATCTCCTTTAGTGTTGGTGGATTAGCGCCACTTCTAGAAACAGTTATTGCAGCAGCCTTTGCCGCCCGTTTAAGCATCATTTCTAACCCCGCCCCACTCAAAGTATTTAGACCATCTTTCACAATTGCCTCAACCAAAATAGCACCTACTGTGTCACCAGCACCCACTGTGTCAGCAACTACAACCTTTACAGCATCAACACTTACCTTTTCACCAACCCGATAACCTGCCAACCCTTTGTCACCATATGTAACCACAATCAGTGATGGTCCTTCTGCAAGCCAATTGTTGACTACCTGATCAATTTCAAGGGTTGGATAAAGCCACCTTATATCTTCATCACTTACCTTTATAACTAATGAAATAGATACCCATCGCTCAACTTGTAAAACATATTGGTTTCGATCATTAATTACAGCAGGCCTAATATTTGGATCAAAAACAACTGGAGCAACTTTTGCTACAGATTGCGCCCATTCAAATAAGACAGAGGCTCCTGGCTTAATTACTGTGGCAAGGGTTCCGATATGAAGAAGTAATGGCCGTTCAGTTTGAGGATTTGGCAGCCAATCTGGGGTGAAATCAAAGGTGGCAGTATTTTCAATAACAAATTCATAGGAGGCTGATCCTGAATCACTGAGTGAAACTATTGCTAAACATGTTGGTTTATCTGAATACTTCACGTAATCTAGTTTTACACCTGACGCAACCAATTCACCCTTTGCCATCTGGCCATACTCATCGCCTGAAATTCCACCGATAAATTGAGTATCGATAGCAAGCTTTGAAAGTGCTGTTGCTGTGTTGGCTGGTCCACCGCCAACAATTGGTTTTTGCTTTGAACCATCTGAAATTAAATCAATTAATACTTCACCTGCCACCCAGACTTGACTCATTAAATCTCTTCACCTTTTCGGGACAAGAACTCAGTTAAAACTTCCACGGCAAACAAGTGGTCGTCAACTTGAGGTAATCCACTAATTATTAAAATCCCCTTAAAACCTTCATCTGTGATTAAAGGAAGCGCGCCACCGTGAATTGCATGAGTTTCATCTTGCACGTTATTTTCTTTATGCCAATCAACTCCACGTTCTTCGGCAGAAACTCGCTCATACATCGTTGAATGCTGCTTTAACATCACTACAGCCACTTTACGGTTTATCCACCAATCATTTTTAGGTTTTGAGCCTTCAAGGGATGCATGGAAAACAATCCAATCGCCAATTCGAACCTCAATAGCTATTGGTACTTTTCTTTGTTTACCTAAAGTAGTTGCTATCTCACCAATCTCGATTGCATCAGTGTTTGTAAGAGATGAAAGCGTTAAAATTTTCTCTTCCTCAAGCAGACCTTTGCTCGTAAAGCCCCCTGTAGTCATGGCTACTACCTTAATACTTTTAGCTAACTTCGATGAAAATCAGCGATATCTCTAATAATTTGCACTAGCCCAATTTCAGGTGACCAACCAAGAACATTCTTAATCTTAGAAATATCCGGCACCCGTCTTTGCATATCCTCAAACCCTTCCGGGTATGCCTCTGAGTAAGGTAATTTACTGATCTCAGATTTCGATCCGATGATTTCAATTACTTTTTTAGCCAAATTCATAATTGAAATCTGATGGTTATTGCCAACATTAAATACTTGCCCAAGCGCCTCATCAGAGTCAATAACTAGCAGTAAAGCCCTAATCGCATCTGAGACATGACAAAAGCATCTAATTTGATCGCCGCTGCCATAAACCTGAATTGGTTCATTTCTGATTGCTGCAGTAACAAAACGTGGCACTACCATGCCATATTGGCCGACTTGTCTAGGTCCTACCGTATTAAAAAATCTTACAATTCTTACCGGCAAATTATTCTCTAAGTAGTAAAAGTAAGCCAGGCTTTCATCAACCGCCTTTGCCTCACTGTATGACCATCTAGATTTCAGAGGATGCCCAATTATTCGATCATCTTCTTCACTCAAAGGTACTTTGTCATTTTTTCCATAAACCTCACTTGTTGATGCGATTAGAACTGGTTTTTTGAATTTATCCGCTAACTCTAAGATATTTTCTGTGCCTTGAATATTGGTTTTTAAGCTTTGCAAAGGTTTATTTACTATGTTAAAAACACCTAATGCAGCTGCTAGATGGACTACATAGTCAGATTTACTCACCAACCCTTCCATTAGACTTTGATCTAATATGTCTCCCTCAATAAATTCAATTTTATCTCGTACAGATTTTAAATTACTAATTGAACCAGTACTTTTGTTATCTACGATAATTACTTGGTCGCCTCTTAACACCAATTTCTCAACTAGGTGAGATCCGATAAACCCAGCGCCCCCAGTCACCAAATAGCGCATTAGATTGATCCGCGAGTATTTAAGATCGGAGTTTTGCCAACTTGTGTCAAATCTAAATAATCATGAGGTGTTGCAAGGATTACCAAATCAAACTCTTCTGAAATAGGCACGGAACATTCATTATTCCATTCTTTAACTAATTCATCGTGCCAAGAAACTATTGCTTCCCGCTTTCTAAGGTGTAAAAGTAAAGATTCGACGGGAGTTTCCCTAGTGTCAGCGACATTGGGTTTATATGAGACTCCAATGACAAGAATTTTTCTGCCTTGCAAATCTCCTAAAATATCCTCTGCACGCTTTACGAAAAATTCAGGCATAGTATTGTTGATGCGGGTGGCTAACTCAATGAAATCAGCTGAGGCACCAATTTCCCTAGCCTTCGCTGCTAAATACACTGGATCTACTGGTATGCAATGTCCACCAATTCCGATACTTGGATAAAAAGGTAAAAATCCATAAGGTTTTGTTGCTGCTGCTGCTATTACATGATTAACGTCAATACCAAATTTATTGCAGAAGATTGCCATTTCATTAATAAAAGAGATGTTAATTAATCGGAATGAGTTTTCAAGTAACTTTGATGTTTCAGCTACCTCTAAGGATTCACACCTAATGGTTTGGTCAATAAATTTGCTATAAAAATCAATAGCGATATCACAAGCCTTGTCATTTAAACCAGCGACTACTTTTGGCGTATTCTTAATGTTCCAAGTTTTATTCAGGGGGTCAATTCTTTCAGGAGAAAAGGATACAAAAAAATCTTCCCGAGATAAACCTGATTCTCTTTCAAGAATCGGAGTCAAAATCTCTCTAGTTGTACCAGGGGCAACTGTTGATTCAATTATTACTAATGATCCTCTTTTCATGTACTTGCCTACAGATTTGGTTGCTTCTACCAAAAAACTAAGATTTGGGTTGTCTCGAGCGTCTAGGGGTGTTGGCACGCAAATTAAAATAACATCTGAGTCATGAATAATTGAATAATCAGTGGATGGTAGGTAAGAATTTCTGGAAACTAGAGATTTTAACTCTTGAGAATCGACACCCTCTATTTCTGCTATACCGTTCTTTAAATTACTTATTTTATTTTGATTGGTATCTATTCCAACTACAAAGTAACCATTTGTTGCGGCCGCTAAGGCAACAGGAAGACCAACGTATCCTTGTCCGACAACTGCAACTCTCTCAATCATGAATACTACTGAATTTCGGATTTAGCTAAATTTGCAGTTTCTGAGTTTGGTGCCAAACTGATTATTTGATCGCGCATTTTTACGGCGTTTTGAGAATCACCGATTTGCTTATACAATTTTAGGAGTTGCAAATAATTTTTTGCATTATTTGGGTCATACTTACTTAGAATTATCCTCTGTTTGATTGCATCATTAAAGCGGCTAGATTGCTCATACATTGTCGCTAAGACACCTAGGTATGTAGAGTTTACTGGGTCTAGCTTAACAATCTTCTCTGCTGCATCTATTGCCGATTGACTATCACCTAACATGTAGAAAATATCAGCAGATTCAATTTTATAATAGGGTTGCGCTAATGGATCATTTATTACGAGATTTAGATCTGTTTGCAAAGTGCCCTGGCCTTGTGCACTTACTTGGTTAAACTGATTTCTATTCTTGGACATAAGGGACTCGGACTGTGTTAATTTCAATACTAGAATTAAACACGCGATAATCAAGGCACCAGTAATAAGAGGTTGTGCGCTGGTACTAGGTTTCCTCTGGGTTGAATAAGATGAGTCTTTGCTTGTCTGAGAATTTTCAATATTCATTGAGGATGTTACTAAACCAACTATTAAGCCCCCCAGTATCCAACCCCAAATTGTTAAACCGATATTATCTATCGATACCAATGATTGAAATTGGTAAGCGACCCATGCTGCGAAAATTCCAATAAGTAAGTTTAGTTTGGTCCCTGAAAGTTTATTAACTCCTAATAGTGCATAAAAAATTATTATAAATAGGACAGCTAAGTAGGCTGACCCTAGGAAGACTCCACCTGTCGCGAATAATTGAATTGGAACATTATGTGCATTATTGGTCATCAATTCGTAGCCAAATTTTATGGGAAACTCTGGATTAACACTTTGCCGAAAACTTGGGCCAAATCGATCTATTCCCACCCCAGTGAAAATATTATTCTGCAACATCTCAAAACCTGCACGCCAATAATAACCACGCAAAGTCACACTTGGTTTATACAAAAACCTCTCCAATGGACCCGATTGTAAAATTCCCGCTAGTACGAACGATGCCCCCACAATTAGGATCACAAAACTAGCTATACCAAATGCAGGTCTTAACTTGAATAATTTAATTGCCAAAAACAAACCAACTCCTGCCAGCATTGACAACATGCCTTGGCTCGCATTTGTTAAATAAATAATAATAACTAGCAGAAAAAAGACTGAAATGAATAGAAATCGAATAGCTCTTGATAAATCTTGATCAAAGAAAAAACTAAAACAAAGAGTTGCCAAGATAGCCATGAGTGCAGAGGTGTAATTGGGATTTCCTAATGTTCCTATTATTGGATTGTATTGGTTGATCCAATTGAATGGGTCATTTCCTGTGTACTGCATAGTTCCATAAACTATGTAAAATACTGATAACACAAAAATTGATTTGTAAAGAAGCTGTCGGGCTTCAAATTTAAAAAATTTCATCGCGGCTAGCATGAAAAGCGCAAACCCAAAGTAGGTTATAAAACCGAGTTGGCGAAGGTTGTCGCCAAAAATTGCTGTGTATTTTAGATCAGTTAATGTCACCTGAATTGCTAAGATCGCAATAAAGATAATCAAAATTGGAGTTAGAAGACTTTTGGGTATTAAATGTGTTCGATTACTTGGTTGAAAAATTAAAAAGCTTGCAATTACTACACTACTCAGCATTAATAAGTACATTTTTGGCGCATTAAAAGGATCAGTTAGTTTTGGATTAATGAATAAAGTAATGAGGATTGCCGTAGAGAATATCCACTTAATTTCAACATTCTCTTTATGAGCTTTTTTAGAAGTTATTTGCTTGGCCATATATTCAATCTTATCCTAAAACTAATTGGGCCTAGTATCTATAAAGATACTAGGCCCAACCTTAGTTTTAGGTTAGCTATTTACGCTTTTACCTTCTTTTGAATCTTAAGCACCAAATTAGTTAATGTGGTGATAAGAGTCTTAAGTGATGCAACTGTGGTTGCAAGCGCAGTTACTGCAGCAAGTGCTGCAGCTCCTGAATCTGTAACCGTTGCTGTTGCTGTTACTGCTACACGTCCAGCAGCTGGAAGTGATGTTCCACCAGTTGCGGTGATGGTAACTGTTCCACCATTAGCAGGTGCATAAACAGTGAACAGCGTAGAGCCTGCTTTATTGCCAGTAGTTGAGCTAGATGTCGCTGAGGTAGTAAGCGAAACTCCTGTCAGGTCAACTGACGCGCCAGAGGCGGTTAAAAATGCTGTAGGTGATGTAATACCACCTTGAGCAAATAAGTTAGTGTAGGTGCCTGTTGGTAATGGATTACCAGAAGCATCTTGAGGAGTTACATAAATACGCATTCTTTCATTTGGTGCATAAGTTGCCTTATCAAATGAAAGTGCAACTTTAGCCACGGTTGCTGTACTTACAGTTACTGTAACCTCATTTGAAGTTACCTCTGCACCTGAAGCTGCTGCGGTTGCAAGAGCTGCAGTTGCATAGTTGGAAACCTTAAACTTTCCGGTTCCAGCCAGATTACCTGACAAATCACATTCGTGACGATCATCGCCAGCGTCCCATGTACAAAGAAGTGCATCTGCTGCTGCAGTTGCACGAACAGCACCAGCTGTCACAGCAGATGCTGCATCAGAGGCGTAGATATACAAAGCGCCTGCAAAGGAGATGCCACCTGTATCTTTTGCGGTTACTCTGACAACATCTTTTTGGCTACCTAGCTTCATAAGCGGGGTGGCTACTGAAGCAACCAAGGTTGCTGGGGCTGCAGCATAGAAGCTCACTGTCTTGGGCGCGAAGGTAACTGAAGGTGTTGAGATGGTAACCGTTGCGGAACCAGCAGAACCATCAGAGTAAATAAAGATATCTAGATACCCATTGATTCTAGCTGCTTCTGTGTAAGCATGAGTTGCATTCCTACCTACAGGAGTTCCAGAGGTAACACCAGAGGATCCAGCGACAGTCATTGCAACAGTCACGGATTCTGACGCAGTGTCTGTGTTGGTAGATGTTCTCAAACCAACACGTATTACTGCTCTTGGCGTTGTACTTGCCGTCGCAACTGCCGCAACCTCGGAGTCAACTCTGCCAACTGCGGCAGCAATATTATTTCCGTAGGATGATCCTGAAATCATGGTTGCAAATGAGGAGGCTGAAGAGGCTACTGTTGTTCCAGCAGCACCTACAACGATTGTTATGTCAATGCTCTTGACGCTTGCAGTAGTTGCAGTCATTGAGCTTTCAAATGGAGTTGCAATAACTGTGTAGACATAAGAACCTGTCGCACGAGCTGTTGCCGTATCCAAGAAAACTCGGAATTGGGCGTATGCATAAGTATTCGCAGTAGGTGTGCTTACGACGGCAGCTGTACCCGAATCATCAACACCAAAGGAGGTTGTGGTTTGAGTTCTTACTGCACCAGTTGCACCAGCTAGCTGAGGATCTGATGTTTGAGAACTAGCTGCGGATGTACGAGAGTCAATTCTGACAGCTGTTACAGCTGTTGAATTGGTGATTGTATCAACTAAGTAAATCAGAGCCTTTGGATATGAAACTGTTGAATTTGGCTTTGATTTTGCTGCTATTTGAATAGTGACTGAATCAGTACTCGCCACAGAAGCAAGAAACTGAACTGACACTAGAGCACCAGTAGCAGTGTCTGTGTTAAGCGCAGTAGCAGGATTTAGACCTGCAGTTCCTGCAGTTGTTGCTAGCGAAATGCTTGAAGACGCAATTGCAGCTTGCGAAGGAGCTGAGCTAAGTACGCCCATTCCTAGCGCTGCAACGGCAACAAGAGCAATGCGCTTGAAGTTTGTCGTTGTAGACATTATTTCCTTTCGTTAGTCGCAACTAGGAATTTCCTAGTAGCGGCTTCGAGATGAGTCGCACGTGCTGACGCATCTCTTTCCCCCCGTGATATCCGGATCACAGGAGAAACCTGTTTTTCAGGTGTCATTTATTTGACCCCTTTGGCGCCGATATTGACCGCCTGAGCAAGGATTGAGCTCTTGCTAGAGTCTAAAATTATACGGGTAGTTATCTCATTTGGAATCGCATCGACATCTAACCCACCAGTAGTAGCCACAAATAGGGCTGAATCCGCCGTTGAATCTATATATATGGTGGCGGTTAGTAGGTAATTTCCGTTGGATAGGCGGGTGATGGTAGAGGCTGAGCCAGTTTGGGTCAGTGGAAACCAGGATCCTGCAATAGTCACGGAAGGGCTTGCAAAGTATGAAGTGCCTGCGCCATCAACTGTAATGGTTTGGGAAACCAAAGTATTAAGAGTTGATTCACCAAGTGATTGCGCATATGAAACTAGTACATAACCATCTGGGTTAGTAATTGTTGATTGAGATGAAACAGACAGCGATCCAACGTCTCCAGTTGCATCAGAGACTGTAAAACCGGTTGGTAATCCATCCTTAGAAAGACCAGCAAATAAAGATTTTGATGTGCGGAAACTAATTGCAGAATTATCTTCAATTAGTTTTTGATTTGAAAGATCTGAGTTTGTTTCTGCAGGAGATGGAGTTGAGGATTGAGTTGAAACTGGTGCTTCTTGCGTTAGAGTTGAAACTACGGAACCACTATTAAATTCACTTCCAGTTACAGAGTTAAATCCTAGAAAAGCAACCATTACTATAAGTAATGAAAGTGCAACTTTGGAAGATTTCTTTGCAAGCTCGGCAGCTTTCTTATATGTGCCAGAAATTGAATCGAGTGCAGTAGCTCCGGTTTTTTCATCAACTACCCATTCGGTAAGAACGCGAATAAATGAAGCACGAGCTCGCTGCACA
>Ga0247836_1002927_pt1 | contig 23779 bp, 25 predicted proteins | sample LaCruzMarch2015__4_FD_187116 | JGI IMG/M metagenome (GOLD analysis project Ga0247836, IMG submission 187116) | Freshwater microbial communities from meromictic Lake La Cruz, Castile-La Mancha, Spain - LaCruzMarch2015_14m | ecosystem: Environmental > Aquatic > Freshwater > Lake | place: Spain... | reverse complement strand
CATCGAGAGGGCGGCGTTCCGATGGTGCGGCATATGACGTGCCGGGATAGCTGCCATCGCCCCAGTCAGCGGCGGCGGCGGGCAAAGGAAACAATCCAAACGAGAAGAGGAAGGCGGTAAGCGAACCGCGCCACCGGAGAGTGAGGTTCATAACAGGGTCCTTACGCAAAACAAACCGAGGACGGGAGCAGCCGGGACACACGTCCAAGCAACTCCAGCTTCATGCCTCACGGGTGGTTAATCCGGCGTTAAGCATCCGGCTTGGCTCGCAACGCGCACGTTTGGCCGCAGCAGAATCGGTGATACAACCTCCCGCAGATGATGGACCGGTCCGACCGGCTCCTTGAAACCGGATGCACCAAGCTGAATGACCGAGAAGAGCGCCAAGAAGCCGCCTCCCGCGGAGCAGGATAAGTTGATTGTTGCGGTGCTGCGGGCGGCTGGGCGTCCGGTCAGCGCCTATGAAATCATTGATCGCGTTCGTGGAGACGCCACTCTTGCTCCGCAAACGGTTTACCGCGCGCTTGACCGCCTCATCAGTGCTGGCGTCGCGCACCGGCTCGAAAGCCTCAACGCCTTTGTCGCCTGCTCCCACGTCACGCACATCGGCACGGCCATCTTTGCCATTTGCGAGACCTGCAACGCGGTGCGCGAGTTCGACGAGCCAACAGCTGTCAAAGCCTTGCAAGGTTGGGCGGACAAAACCGGTTTCACTGTCCGTCAGTTGACGCTGGAATTGCGCGGGCGGTGCAAGGCCTGCCTGCAAGGGTCCGGTTGAACAGCCCGGGGCTCTATTTTTCCCCCGCCTAGAAGGGCGGGCGCGATCCGCAACGACAGAACTTCAACATTCGGAATGTTTTGAGTGAAGCCGGACATTCGGCAGGCTGTTGGCCACTATCCAATCGCAAAAAAGGTTTCCAAATCTCATCTTTTCAAATGATACTCGAATTTTGTAAACATCCGTAGATCTTCGCGCGGGTGCTCAGCAATGGGGTGTTCCCGGCGACCGGCCGCCAATTTTTGCCGCTGAGTTCAGCAATTTTGGAGTGCGGACTCATGGCTACCAAGCGCAGCACGAATAAAAACAACACCATCAAAAGCACCAACGCCAAAGACAGCTTGTTCGGCCTTGGAGGCAACGACGAACTGATTGGCGAAAGCCCGCCCGATCGACGAATAAGGCCGGGAAGCACAGGGCTCGCCCGGCCTTCTCAATACAAAAACAGTGTGTGGCTCGCGTCCGCTTCAAACTTCGCCGCGGTCGATACGGCGCGAGAATTCTGTCTGCCCGCCAGATGCCAGGATGCGCGCCTGTTCCACCCAGTTCTCGCGCTCGATCCGGCCTTTGAAGTCGAGCAACTGGCTCACCCGATCGATATCGGCGCTGGTCCAATTGGCAACTTGCTCATAAGTCGTGACGGCGAGTGAATTGAGCTTTTTCTCGATCAAAACGCCGACGCCGCGAATGCGCTTCAGATCGTCGAACGCACCCGAGGCGCGTGGCGGGGCGGACACGTGATCGCCGCGCAGAGATTCCGACCTCACCGACCGTAAATGCGTCAGGTCGGACTTGGTCTCACTGACGCCGCTTCCTTTGGTTTCGTTAGCGCGGATGGCTTCGGCGAGATTCAGCGGACGGTTCGCGTCCTCTGCAGGGATGGACTGCGATGCTGCGGCGGCACTTGCCGCTGCGGCTGTAGTTGCTGTGGCTGCGGCCACGCTGGCGATCGTGCTGGGTGAGACAACAGCAGGCGCGGCAGAAGCTGCGGGCGCTGGGCTTGCGGCGGGTTCCGGCTGGGCTTTGGCGTTGCGCACCGTTTCGGCGAGCCTTTCTGCTGCTGCGGCCCGTTCTGTCTCTTCCTGCTTAGCGGCTTCGAGAGCCTTGGCGGCGTCGGAAATCCGGGCGGCTTCGGCCGCGCGGGCAATCTCCGCGACTCGGGCAACTCCTGCCGCATCACTCGCCACAGCCGTGGCGGCGGCCGATGCGGCAACCGATGCAGCGGCGGCTTCCGCAGCTTTAGCTGCTTCGGCGGCCTTTGCGGCCTCGGCGGCTTTGGCTACTTCAGCGGCCTTCGCGGCTTCGGCGGCTGCCACCTCTTCGGGCTCAGGCAGGCCAAGGCGGCGGCGCGTGGCATAGGCGGTTTCGGTGCCCATTGCGAGAATGCGAGCTTGCTCGACCCAATGTTCATCGCCGATAAGGCTGGAACATCCCAGCGCCTGACTCATGCTGTTCACGTCATTGGCGCTCCAGCCTGCAACCTGCCAGTAGCGGCGAACGCCCAGCGCGTTGAGACGTGACTGAACAACCGCATCGATCCCCTTGACCCGGGTGAGGTCGTCCATAGCGAGGCTGTTGAAGGCAGCGGGACTCACGGAGGGTGCGGCAGCGGTTTTCGCTGCAGCCGCAACAGTGGCGGCAACTGTTGCAGCGGCCGCTGCGGCCACGGATGCAGCCGCTGATGATGCGGCGGCCGATACGGGCTGTACCGGTGCGGGCGCCACTGGTGCCGGTGCCGGTTTGGGCGCCGGAGCGACCGGGGTAGGAGCGGGCACCACGGGCTCTGGGGCCGCAATAGGCTTGGCGGGGGCTGCTGTTGGTGGCGCAACGACAGGCGGCGGGGGCGGAGGCGCCGGCCGGGCTGGTGCGGCTACCGGTGCTGAGGGCGGAGGAGGAGCAGCCGGTTGAGCAACAGGGGCCGGTGGCGCTGGTGGAGACATCTTTGCTGCGGGCGTAACGGGCTGAACTTCGACGACCGGCGCTTGGCTGCTGCCCGCCAATGCACGGGAGAAGCGGCTGTCGTCTGTGGTTGTCTTCGCCGCAAGCGCTGCGGCCGGAGCGGTCTCCACAACGGCAGGCGCTTCGGGTTTGATTGGCTGGCTGGCCTCACGCGCTGGAACGGCCTGCCCCATGACCGCCCGTTTCAGCAAGCAAGCCAGAGCCGCACCCGTGAGGAACGCCGCCAACAAAAGCAGAAACGTCTGCAGCAACAACATCAACATCTGTCACGTCTCCTCAACGCAAAACGGCGGTAGGCAGGTAGGATTGGCCACGTGTAAGGGTGCGGCTGAACTGCGATCGTCTCAATCTTCGACCGGCCCGCACGAAATCCAACCCACGACCAAACCCGTCGCGAAAGCGGCCAGCACATACCAGAACAGTCTCATGAACAAATAGGACATGGGGCGTCATCCTCTAGGCGCAAAACGAAGTCTATGTCACCCAGAGCTACGCGACGGGTCAATAGCATTCTCTCGCGCAGATACCAGGCCGTGGTCTTCAATAGGGTATGACGGCAAACTCGATGCGCCGGTTCTTGGCGCGTCCTTCCGCCGTGTCGTTGGAGTCTATCGGGCGTTCTGCACCATATCCAGCGGACGTGAGACGGCCAGCCTCAACACCCGATTGAATGAGGAAATCCAAAACTGCTTTAGCACGCCGTTCCGACAACGGGTTGTTCCGTTCGGGGATGCCTTCGGAATCCGTGTGACCGGAAATCTCGATTCGGGTCGCCGGGCATCCGTTGGCTATTTTGGCCAGTTTTTGAAGGGTCCCCGTGCTTGAGCCGACGAGGTCGGCACTGGCGCGGGCAAAGTTGATGCCGCCCTCCGCGGCTGCCGCCGTCAACTGATCCTGACACGTCTTGGCGGCTTGCTGTTTTTGAGCCGCCGCCGCTTCGGCCGCGCGCTTTGCCTGTTCGGCTTGGGCCGCCGCCGCTGCAGTTGCCTTTGCCGCTGCTGCAGCCTCAGCCTTGCGGCGGGCTTCTGCTTCAGCCGCTGCCGCAGCGGCTGCTGCTGCACGTTCCTTGCTGTCATCGCGGACCGAAATTTGATCGCGGCCGCGGAAGCCTTGCGGCAAGCTGGCGAGCCGCTGTCGAACTGCTGTTGCGGAAGCTTCCGACGCCGCTAATCCGCGTACCGAGACATCATCGCCGAATACGCTCGCAACACCGTCTTCGAGCCCGGTAAGCAGGCCAAGGGCGGCGCTGGTGACGTTCAGCCACGACGTCGAGCGCTTGGAAACGACCGTCATGCGGTCATCGATGCTGGCGCCTTTGAAAAGATCACCAGCGCGCTTGGCCAATTCCGCTCGTGCCGAAGCATCGGGAGCTTCGCCTTCGAGCACCACCGGACCGCTGGGCGCGCGCGTTGCGGTCCACCAGAAGTTTTCGGACGGAGCAGCGATCACGTCGATGCGAGCATCGGCCTGACATCCCGAGCCGGCCCCCGCACTCAATTCACCGGGTAAGGCAAGCGCTGTTTGCGTGTTGCTGGTCTCGCCGGTGAGAAGCATTTTCTTATCAGCGAGCTCTGCTTTACCGGCATCAAGACGCCCAAGGCCCGCAACGCCAGCCAGCGCGCAGGTTTCCCAGCCGCCGGGTGCGCCGGCCGCGACCGACATCTGGTCGTTGACGTGGCGGCCACTGAAGCGGGCACGAACGGCGGCGACGAGAACGCCGCGCGCGGCTTCGGATGGCACGTATCCTGTCAGATTGATCGCACTCCCGGTGGCGGCAATGCTGGTGACGAAGGGTCTTACGGTTGCCACCTCGGGCTTGGCCGCTTTAATCCGCTCGGAAACCTTATAGGCGGGTGGGATGCTTTTCAGTTCGTCGCGAACGGCCTGGGCACTGCCTTCGTCTTCGGCAGTGCCTGAGAGCATCAGCTCTTTGCCGCGCATTTCGGCGGTTCCGTCCTTTAGTTGATACAACTGATCGAGAGTGGTCTTCGCGACGAACAGCCAGCCTTCAGGTGCGCCGCCCGCGATATCCATACGGTCGACAAGTGCAACCTTGGGGAACGTCTTCTTGGCATGAGCGAAGACGTCGTCGCGGGTTTTTTCGTCGGGTACATAGCCCGAGAGAACCAGTTGCGTGCCGGCATATTTAGCCGACCAAGTGAACGGATTGACCGCGGGCGGTGTGACTTTGGCCGTTCGCAACGTCCACGTCTTTGGCAGTTGAGCGGGCACAGCGGCCTTTATGGCCTTGTAACTCGCGCCGTCGGCCGCTTCGCCTGTGATCGATAACTCTGTGCCATCGAGCGAAACCTTGCCGCGCTTCAAGCCGGCGAGTTGCTTGAGGGCAAAGCCAATGCCTTCAATCCAGACGTTGCGCGATGGCGCGCCGCGGGCAATGGTCATTTCGTCTGTGATGGTTGCTTTGGGAAAGTTCGCTTTGACAACGCCAATGATGGCGCGGCGCGTATCTTCCCCCGGTACATAGCCCGACAGGCTAATGGCCTTGCCGTCGACGGCGGCGGACCAACTGTAGGCATCGACCTTGGCGACGAGATCGGTGCGTGATTTGGCAACCCGTACACCCCAAACGCGCCTGAGGAGATCGATCGCTTTCTGAGGTTCGTCGTCTTCAGCGGCTTTACCCGTGAGGATCGCATCGCGGCCTTCGAAGTTCACTTCGGCCCAGGAGTATCCCTGGCGCTCGAATGACTGTTTGGCGCGTAGGGCCAGATCAGATTCGATGCCTGCGCGTTCCGTCATGAATGCGCCAGCGGTCAGCATTGCGAGTGGGATCAAGCCCCAGAGCCAGCGCCACGGATTGCAAGTCATCGACCCAAGACCTCCCAGTTCCTGTCACCCAGCGGGGCAACGGGCTATTGATCAGTTTCCGTTGCGAGGCCGAAATTGGCCTTCCCCGGTACACAAGCAAAATGGCCGAGCGAACGCCAGCCATCCAGTACCGCTTGCCTTAACCAGCAGGCTACCGAATAACCGGACCTAGAGCCTTCGGCCTGTGGACGCTCTACCCCATCTTCCGCTTCCTAGGGTAGTATACTGAAAGGAGAATATGTTTCCAAGCGGCGCCCTCGCCGGCCGCGATAGAGGGGCGCAAGGCCCCGCAGGACCAGCAAACCTCTCAGAAGCCCGGGTGGGATCGCGCCACTTCGGAGGCTTGTGCTCTGCGATTGCCCCGATTGTGAAGGATTTACAATATAAGGGGGCTGGATTTGTCGCAGGTAGCCCCGTATACGAAAAATCATGGCTCAACCGGCACACATTCTCGTCGTTGACGATCATCCGCTGTTTCGCGAAGCGCTGCACAGTGCCATCGTTGCCGAATTCCCCGATGCCGGTATCGTTGAGGCGGCATCCGTTGAGATGGCCCTTGGCGTGCTGCAGTCCGGCCGCGAGTTCGATCTCGTCTTGCTCGATCTCACAATGCCCGGAACGCGTGGGTTCGAAGGTCTGCAGACATTGCGAACTTTCGCTCCCAAGCTGCCGATTGTCATCGTGTCGGCCCACGAGGATCCTGCAACCATTCACGAAGCGATGATGTCCGGAGCCAGCGGCTACATTTCTAAGTCGATCCGTAAGGGGGAACTGTCGAGCGCGATCCGCGATGTTCTCAACGGCGCCGTAACTTTGCCTTCCGGTTATGTTCCGCCAGAAATGACCGAAGCGCCGTTGACCGAAGGTGCGCTCGATCCACTTCAGAGCCTGACACCGCAGCAAGCGCGCGTACTGCTCATGTTGCGGCAAGGCCTGCTCAACAAGCAAATCGCGCATGAACTCGGCGTTGGTGAGACGACGATTAAGGCGCACGTATCAGAAATTTTGCGCAAGCTCGGCGTGGCGTCACGCACGCAGGCCGTTATTGAAGCATCGCGCTTGGAAAGCGCAGCAGGCGCGCGTCAGGTTCCGTTCCCGCCCATGAAAGATCCGCGCACTGGCATTCGATGAACGAAAAGATGTCATATCTGCGAATGTCCGCGCCGGCACATGCTCTATTGTCCGCTGACCCCAGCGAGAGCACCGGGAGGAGTGTTCACGCCAGCATCGAGTGAGACCCAAACTTTGGGATCGATGTACGACTGGCGCATGACGAACTGATAGCCCGAGCGGTTCCACAGGCGAACGTCATCGACTTTGTTGTCGAGAATGTAGTCGCCCTGACTGGTGCGGGCCGTCAAAACCGCATGCCCTTCGCCCTTTTCATCGCGCACAACTGTCAGCAATAACGCGCTTGAGGGCCAGCCCCGGCTGGTCAAGATCTTTTGCTTGAGGAGAGCATAGTCCTCGCAGTCACCGCGCTGTGTCGGCAGCGTCCAGTATTCACTGACACCGTAGATTTCTGCATCCGTTGCAGGCGAAATAACGCGATTGATGCTGCGGTTGACTTCGTCCAATTCGCTCAAAGAAAGCGGCGTGGGCTGGAGCCGCTGGTCTGCAGAGCCGGACGGATCGCAAGCAACCGGATTACCTTCGCAATAGCGCACGAAGCCGTAGGGCGGTTGCGAGGGGCCATACATGCGCATGAACGCCGAGGCGAAGCTCGACTTCACTTCGATCGCACGATCTGCGGCAAAAGCAGACGGAGCGGCAAGGCTGCTCACGGCTGAAACCAGCACAACGAAACTGAACTGAACACAACAGACCAACGCGCGCATCACACATTACCCCGTACTAACGATAACTCATGCTAACCCAAAACTCTGCAGGTCTCTTGAAGCGCGCAGAGAGCTTTTGAAGCAAATTTGAGCAATTTTTGGATGCCGCCCCAGTGTTTTTGCGGGGAGACTGATATCGTTGAGAATCTTCATCCAAAATATTTCCTGATGGCTTCGGGTTCCTGGATATCCAGGAACGCAACGCCGATACCGTTGTCGTGGTGGCGCATCACGCGACAGCGCAACTTGCCAAATAAGACATCCGTGCCAATCGGGGGGCGTGCGGTTGTTTCAATCGATGCCCCCGACAGCGACACATCGAGCACTCGGCACTCAACGCTAATGTCGCGATCGAGTTTCAGGGTTGTCTTTTGATTGACCGTTCGGCGTTCGTGGCGGCGGTCGACTGCGCTCTGCAACTCGTGGCGGTTCACCAGCCAGGTCAACTGGGCGGCAATCTTCTCGCGCTTGTGTTGGGTTGCATTCATGGCAATGGCAAAGCCGCCATCGAAGATGCGAACCACGGTGCCTTCTATGCCGCCGATGTGGTCAAAGTAGGCGACAATCACTTCGCCCGGCTCCACGACAACCGGCGACATCATCGCCGCGCCCGTCACCGATATGTCCAAGAGCTTGCAGGGGTACTCGTGGCGCGAGGCCCGCATAAAGCGTCCAAGCAGTACGACTGCGACACGCCGGGTGCCGCGGCGCTCCGCGTCTTGGCGCACGAAGGCGGTCGGCGCCGTCAATGAAGATGGAGATGTCGCGAAAGCGCTCGACATGGGGCTCTGTCCGGAGAAATAACTCTGGGGTCTTGCCCCGCACCCGCACAACGGCGGGCACGGGTGACGCAAGACCTTCCCGGGCAGTATGACTGGGGGGACTTAACGGAAGCTAAATTTGCAGTCCCATTTCGGAACGTTGTTGAGCGTTGACCGCTGACATGGCCATCTGGACTGCGAGGCCCCGTGTTGGGCTTAATGTTTATCGAGCGGGGACTTTGACAAGCCGCCATCGTAGACCCGGAATTGTCGCCGTTCTTGGCGCACGATGCGTGAATGCCGAATGTGGGCAGGGAACGGTGCCTGATGGCCGGCTTCGACTGGGCGGTAGGCAGGCTTCTCGGGCGGATCGATTGGCCCGCCAGCTGGCCAGATCAGTTTGTGCGACTTGAGGCGTTTGGCAACGATGGAATGTTCCCGAAGCGGCGGGGGGGCGTCAAGCCATACGATGCAGCCCAGAAATCGCTCTATTGCTTCGCGCGAATGCGTCAGAGGCAGCAACAGAACTTCAACGAGGCCTAGGCCACCGCATGAGGTTTCAATTTCAAGCACCTGCAGCAGCACGGCGCCTTTGGCAACTACGGCGCCAAGCTGTGGCTCAAGTGTAGCGCGGTCGGCAGCGTTTACAGCTTCCAGGAAGTCGCGGCCCTTGAGGTCAGTTCCCATGCCTTCGCACAGGCGCGTGCCAGCCAGACGGTAGACGAAGGCCCCGCTCGCATTACGTTCTAGTATAAATGTGTCGGGCAGAATGTTCCCCAGACGTCCCGGCTCGACGTCGAACCTGCGAGGGGCAATGCGCTCTCCACGAATTGTGTTCCAATAGTTGAATAGCCGCTTACTGGTTTCGTGGTTCATGCTTCTGCTTTCGAACATCGCGGAACTGCGCCCGTTAAAATGGATTGGCTAAAGCCGCCAGAGCGGCTAACCCGCGTTGCTCCAAAAAGGCACATGCGTTAACTCGCCATTCCGGCGGCCTAACGAAGGCCGCCGCCGTATGCGAGGCCTTGCGTGTGCCTCGCAGCTGGCAAGAGCATCAATTGTGCCATGTGGGGCTGGTGGGTAGCCCCAGCGCTGATTAGCATTGTCCAGAACCGGCCAGCTTGCCGGCTGCTGCGCCCCGAGCCCGGAAGGATTACCGTGTTGTCTTCGAAAGAACCTGTCTTCAATGTGCCAGCGGCTGTGGTCGCAGTGCTTGCCTTAATGGTCGCTGTCCACTTTGGGCGCCAATTGCTCGACCCGGAGACTGGCAACTGGCTGATTGCGGCTTTCGCCTTCATCCCGTGGCGTTATGCGGGTGGTGCCGAACAACTGCCTGGCGGGTCCATCGCCACCGTGACCTCGTTCGTGACGCATATGTTTTTGCACGGCGACGCCACGCATCTGCTGCTCAATTCAGCTTGGATGCTGGTGTTCGGCGGCGCGGTGGCAAAACGCATTGGTGGCCCGCTATTCCTTGCCTTCATCGCATTGACTGGCAGTGCCGGCGCTCTCGTCTTTCTGCTCTTCAATTTTGGGCTGTTGGCGCCCGTCATCGGCGCGTCAGGCGCGGTTTCGGGATTGATGGGTGCTACGATGCGCTTTCTGTTCTCGGCCTTTGATGATGGCGGTGTCGCTCAGCTTCGTGATCGCCCGCATACCGTGCGATTTGATGAGCCTGCGCGAGACGTTGATGGACCGCAGGGTTCAGTTCGCAATTGCGATATGGCTTTTACTCAATGGGCTCGCCGCATTTGGGATCAGCACCGAAGACGCGGCAGGCGCTATTGCTTGGGAAGCGCATATTGGTGGATTTGTTGCAGGACTCCTCACATTTGGCTGGTTCGATGCTGCAAATGCGAAGGCGCAAAGTACGCAACCAAACTTTGATTAAGCCCTTGCGCTTCAAGAAAACTCTGCGCATTTTGATTTCAGGCGAATTCAACCCGCAAATAAACGTGGGAGAGTTTGTCTGGGGAAGATAGAGGCACGCTCAAGGTCAGCCGGAACGTGAGGTAACTTTGTAATGCCGTTCTCAAGGGCCGCATCGCATTTGGCCCGGCTTGTGGCGCATGAGTATGGCCGTTAAAAAAACGGTCGCGCTATACTGCAAGGAATAGGAACGGTCCTCTGCCGGACGGTCGATGGCAAGGAGATACGCTATGAACGTTGCAACAATTCTGAAACTAAAAGGCCGCTCGGTAGCGACAGCGCGGCCGGATAATACGCTTCTCGAGATCGCCGGAAAGCTCGCTGCCAAGCGTATCGGCGCGATCGTCGTTGTCGGCGAGAATGGTCACCTCGATGGGATCATATCGGAACGCGACGTCATTCGCGCGATCGGTGAAGGTGGCGTAGAAGCGCTGCAAAGGCCGGTCAGTTCGTTCATGACAGCCAACGTCGTTACTTGCAGCGAAGGCAGCGTGCTCGATGAACTCATGGAGTTGATGACCGAGGGCCGCTTCCGGCATCTGCCGGTCATGGAAGACGGTTCGCTGGTTGGCATCATTTCAATCGGCGATGTGGTGAAGAACCACGTTGCTGAAGTCGAAATGGAAGCCTCGTCGATGCGCAGCTATCTGGCGACGGGCTGATATCAGCTCCGGGCACTTCGCAATCGCTTTGTATTATGAGAGCAGTGGCGGCTGATGGTTGCCACTGCGGCGGGCTTCGAGTTCGCGCCCAAGATCTTCCAGTTCACGCTGAGCTGCAATCTCACCCCGGCGTATGACTTCATCGGCGCGATGGAAATCGAACAAGCCAACGCCGTGCAGCTTTGGGCTGATCATGGCGTCTGGCGGATCGCCGGCAAGGCGTGACCGCGCGATGCGGTCTTGCACGATGTTGAAGGCATCGACCACAACCGTTGAAATTCCGGGTGCATCATCGCCTTTACCAAAAATTTGGCGCTGCAGTAGACGGCGCATAGCGATGCCGTTCTTGCCGGTCACAGGCGGTGCAATGGCCTCTGGCTCGGTGAAGGACGCATCAAGGCCGATGCCGGCGGTCGAGGTGCCGCGGCTCGAGAAATCGACATTCAGGTTGACCGCTATCACGTAGCGCGCGCCCAGCGCGCGGCAAACGGAAACGGGGATGGGATTTACGAGGGCACCATCGAACAACCAGCGGCCATCGATCTTCACCGGTTTAAAAATGCCGGGCAAAGCATAGGACGCGCGCACGGCGTCGACGATGCGGCCGCGGTTCAACCAGACTTCATGCCCGGTGCCAATTTCTGTTGCCACAGCAGTGAATTTGCGATCGAGATCTTCGATATTGCACTGTCCCATGTGCTCGTCGAGGCGCTCGCACAGGCGCTGGCCATTGATGAGGCCGGTGCCCGCCAAATTGAAATCGAGAAACCCAAAAACTTTTCTCCGCGTCAGGCTGCGGGCAAAATCTTCGATCTGGTCGAGGTGGCCAGCCGCATAGCAACCACCAACTACGGCGCCAATGGAAGTGCCCGCGATGATGTCGGGCTTGATGCCAGCCTTGATCAAGGCTCGAAGAACACCGATGTGCGCCCAGCCGCGTGCAACGCCTCCGCCCAATGCCAAACCGATTTTTCCGGCGACCATGGCTTTACTCCGCCTGTTGGCTCGTCCTGCGGCCCGCTTTGTCAAGGCGGTGCTGTCAATCAGGAGGGTGCAACCGGCGTGCCATTGCGGGGCACACGTTCATCGCCGGATAGGCTCCTGGCCTCATATTTCAATGAGAATACCGGAGACGGATTAAAAGCCCGCTACTGATGGTTACCGGCACATGCCTTTCGAGAGTTATTTGCATGTCGCAGTGCAGTACGAAGATATCAGATGTTGGCTCTCTGCGAGGCCGTCACAGGCACCAAGGGCGATCCCATCGGATGCGCGGGGCCAAGTGTGAGGCTGCGATAAAAGCACGAGCGTTGACCGGTGTGGCAGGCAACGCCTGCCCCTGTTACCTTGACGCGCACGAGAAGAGCGTCCTGGTCGCAGTCGGTTCGCATGTCTGCGATTATCAGCACGTTGCCGCTATCTTCGCCCTTTTTCCAGAGTTTGGCGCGCGATCGGCTCCAAAAATGCGCCTGCCCAGACGTGAGGCTGGCGGCAAGGGCCTCAGCATTCATCCAAGCAAACATCAAAACTTCGCCCGTTGCACTATCCGTGACGATCGCCGGGATGAGGCCTGCCTCATCAAACTTCGGCGCAAATGCGCTGCCATGCTCGAGGGTGGCCGTCGATCCGCGGGCTGCAAATGAGGGGTCGGTTGTCATGGCGGGCCTTTTTTCAGTCAGTAGTGTACTTGGGCGGGTAGCATTCATCGCTATATATGCCTGATTGAAGTGCACAGGTAGCCCGTTGGCGGCGGCTTGGCGTATACAATCCGAGGGTGGCAAGAGGGACCGGGACCGCCGCGATGGCAGAACTTGATGATGTCTACAACACGAAGATCCTTGAATTGGCCGGTAACATAGCTCGTTCACAGCGGTTGACCGCGCCAACAGCCACTGCAACCGCGCAATCAAAGCTTTGCGGCTCGACGATCGCCGTCGATGTGGTGGTGGAGAACGGCGTCATCGTTGACTACGGCCAGACTGTCAAAGCGTGCCTTCTTGGCCAGGCTGCGGCCTCGCTGGTCGGGCGGGAGATTGCCGGCACACCGTTGGAAGAATTTCATCGTGTGGCGGCCACCATGCGCGCGATGCTGAAAGACAATGGGCCGGCCCCGGAAGGCAAGTGGGCGGGTCTCGCCGTGCTGGCGCCCGTGCGCGACTACAAATCCCGCCACGCTTCGACGCTTTTGGTGTTTGATGCCGTTGAAAAGGCTCTCGCGACGATCGGCGCGGATCAACGCGTGGCGTCTTGAGATGCTCATCTGACAAGTGGAGGCTCAGCGTGCCCATCATTCACGAACCAATGCGCGTTGCGCCGCGCACAACCACTGTTTACCCCGAGCCGTTCAAGGCTGGTTTTGAAGGGCGCTTGAAGCGCGCCTTGACCGAAAAATTGGGGCTCAGCCAATTTGGCGTCAACTTGACCACGCTTCAACCAGGTGCCCGCTCGTCGCATCGCCATTGGCACGCCATCGAGGACGAATTCATCTATGTTCTGGCCGGCGAGTTGACGCTCTGCACCATGGACGGGGAAGCAACCATTCGCGTATCGATGGCTGTGGGGTTCCCGGCAGGAGACAAGAACGGCCACTGTCTGATCAATAAGGGCACAGAGCCGGCGACCTATCTCGAAATCGGCACGCGTTCGCCCGTCGACGATGTCGACTATCCCGATATCGACATGAAGGCTGAAAAACGCGACGGAAAATACCGCTTCCTGCACAAAAACGGTGATCCCTACGAATGAGCTTGCCCCAGACCCTTCTCAAGGCACCGGTGTATCTCTACCGCTGGACGCTGAAGCCGCTGATCGGCATGGAGTGCCGGCATCTGCCGACGTGTTCGGAATATGCGCTGGAAGCCATCGACCGCAATGGTGCCTGGAAGGGCTTCTGGCTTATGATCTCGCGGCTGTCGCGCTGCCATCCGTGGGGCACGCATGGCTATGACCCGGCGCCCGACTTAAGCGGCGTTCGCGAGCCCTTCTGGCGGGCTTATCGCTATGGTGACTGGCGCGGCCGCCATATCGGCTGCGAAGTCGGCGGCAAATGCAGCAAGGTCTGAGCCCAAAGGCTGATAGACCGTCTCGGTGCCGAGTTCCGCGACCGTTGCCATCAAGGTGCACAGGCTGTCGAAGGCGCGTTGCGCGATGTATTCGAATGCCAGCAACTCCCACATGCCTTGAGCCTGATGCATCTGTCCCGAGAGGATGGTCTTGACGGTGATTTCCGGGCAGGCGTCGTTCTTGATCAGGGCGTTCAAATGCGGCACGAGCGCCGGAGCGGGCGTTGGCACGCCAGCTGGAAAGCCCTGCGAATAGCTCGAGCGCTTGAAAAGGTTTTCTTGCAGGCAGTGTTCGTTGAGCTTGGCGAGGATGTTAGGGGCCACATCGGCCTGAACCTGAATGCAGGGCCGCACCCGGCCTTGAATGTTCATCATGGCTTTGCGGATCAGCAAGCGCGGTGCGGACATGGTGTGTTCCCCTCAGTGGAGCACGCGCATCGGGTGAGGCGTACTCCGGCTTCTCAAGTCCGAAATTAGGCCAGGAAGGTTACGGAAGCAGGCGGCAACTGTTTAAAATTTGAGGCATCTGCCGGCGTTCTCTGGGCCATACACATCCTCACAACAGCGCACAGGATCGCCCCCGGCCTAGCGATTGCGTGCGCTCGCAGAATGCACTTGGCAAAATCTGCCGCTCGATTGCCGACACCAAGCCAGCGAAAGTGCCAACTCTGGAAGCACCACTGAGGCGCCAAAACGGGGTACAAGATGGCCGGTGTCGATATGTCCGCAGCGGTAACATCAGTGCAAGAACCGCCATCCCATCCGGCACCTCGCGCCTCGGGATCATCTGCGGTACCCGGGTTGCCCCTGATCTTGACCGCGGCCGTGATGACTGCGCTTGCCGACTTCCTTTTTTACGGCGCCCCAACCGGCTGGACGCTTGGAGCATTTGCGGCGTGTGTGCTGCTGGCAAGCGCTGTTCTCAATCCGCACCTCTTGGCGGGCCAGTGGGGAAAGGCTGCATTTGTCCTGACGCTCGGTTTGTGTGCGGCGCTTTTTGAATACCCGTCGGCTCTTGCCGTTTGCATGACAGTGACCGGACTTGCGAGCCTGGTGACATCCTCGGTCGTTCGCTTTCGCGGCAGCGCCGGCCGCTGGGCGCGAGGGCTAGGAATGTTTGCGGTTGAGTGGGCCCCGCGCATCCTTGTGGACGCCGTGCGGATAAGCGCTGCGGCGACATCGGTCTTTACCCAACGCATGGTGGCGCCAGCGTTGGCATCGTGGATTGTTCCCCTCGGTTTATCGGCGCTGTTCTTTGCGCTGTTTTATGTGGCCAATCCGGTGATCGCGTCGTGGGTCGACGCGCTCAATTGGGTGACCTATCCCGACGTCTGGTTGCCGCCGTTTGGGCGCATGGCCTTCTGGATTTTCACGACATTGGCGTTGTGGCCGTTTCTGCGGGCTCGCTTGTTCCGGCGTGACACTCAGCCTGAGACCGCAGCACCCGTACCGGTGTTGAATGCGAAAGAGAGCGATTGGCTTCGTTCAACGCTGCTGCCGCAAGGGGCCATGATCAAATCGCTGGTGCTGTTCAACGCTCTTTTTGCCCTTCAGAACGGGCTCGATATCGAATACCTATGGCGTGGCGCGATGCTGCCCGAGGGCATGACGTTCGCATCCTACGCGCATCAGAGCGTTTACCCGCTGCTCTTGACCGCGCTGCTTGCCGCCGCGTTCGTACTGATCGCGTTTCCGCCGGATCTTCAAGAAAAGCCGTCACGGTTGATCGGCGGGTTGTTGGTGCTGTGGGTGGCGCAGAACGTATTTCTTGTGGCGTCCTCGATGCAGCGCACAGCGCTCTATATCGATGAGTATTCGCTAACGTATCTGCGCGTGTCTGCCCTGATTTGGATGGGATTGATCGCAGCAGGACTGATCTGGATCGTCTTGCGAATTGCGCTTGGCCGCTCGTCGCGGTGGTTGATCAACGCCAATGTGCTGACGCTTGGAGCCGTGCTCTACGTCTGCTGCTTCATCGATTTCGGCGCGATTATTGCCAATTATAATGTACGCAATTGCCGTGAAATAAATGGCACCTCTGCCATCCTCGATCTCGACTATCTGCGTTATGATATCGGCGTCTCATCTCTGCCGGCTTTGAGGTGGCTCGCCAGCGAGGCCACACGGGCCACTCCGGGATCGGCACTTGCAGACAGGGGCCCGGGCTTTGCAGCAAGCGCGGACCGGCTGGAAGCGGACCTCCATCAAAAAGGGCAAAACTGGCGCGCATGGACCTATCGTGGGTACCGGCTGGGGCAAAAACTCCGATCTTTGGCCGAGCCGCCGCTTGAACCTGTGTCAGGCTGGCCCGTGGTGAGGCCGTAACGGCGGGAGGCTGGCGTTCGCTCCAGTTGAGCCCAGCGCGCGGATCAGCTAGACAGCGGCCTCACCTATCAGCCGCTTCGCGGCAAGCACACAAGGCGCCCCCAATGGCTGCACATCAATACGTTTACTACATGCACAAGCTGTCCAAGACCTATCCGGGCGGCAAGCAGGTTCTAAAGGACATTTCGCTGTCGTTCCTGCCGGGCGCCAAGATCGGCGTTGTGGGGCTTAACGGCGCTGGCAAATCAACGCTTTTGAAGATCATGGCCGGCACCGTCGATGATTTCATCGGGGAGGCCAAACCCGCAGAGGGCGTCAAGGTTGGCTATCTCGCCCAGGAGCCGCAGCTCGACCCTACAAAGGACGTGCTGGGCAATGCCATGGAGGGGGTTGCCGAAAAGAAGGCCATTCTCGACCGCTACAACGAGATTGCCGCCAATTATTCCGACGAGACAGCCGACGAAATGACGTCGCTGCAAGATCAGATCGATGCGCAAGACCTGTGGGACTTGGATACACAAGTCGAGCAGGCGCTCGACGCGCTGCGCTGCCCGCCGGGCGATGCCGATGTCACAAAGCTTTCAGGCGGCGAGAAACGCCGCGTCGCACTCACACGGTTGCTGCTCGCCAAGCCCGATATTCTGTTGCTCGACGAGCCGACCAACCACTTGGATGCCGAGAGCGTCGCGTGGCTCGAGCGCTTCCTGAAAGACTACAAGGGCTGCGTGATCCTCGTCACCCATGACCGCTACTTCCTCGACAACCTGACCGACTGGACGCTGGAACTCGATCGCGGCCAGGGCGTCCCCTACAAGGGCAACTACTCAAGCTGGCTGGAGCAAAAAGCCAAGCGCCAGGAGGCTGAAAAGTCTGCCGAGGAGAGCAAGTCCAAGGCCATGGCGCGCGAGTTGGAATGGATCCGTGCCTCACCAAAGGCCCGCCAAGCCAAGTCGAAGGCACGCGTAACGGCTTACGACAAGTTGGTGGAAGCATCAGGCCGCGAAGAAGTCGGCAAGGCGACGTTCTCCATCGCTCCAGGCCCACGGCTCGGCGACATCGTGGTGGAAGTCGATGGTCTGTCAAAGGCCTTTGGCGACCGCCTGCTGATCGACGATCTCACATTTAAACTTCCGCCCGGCGGCATTGTCGGCGTGATCGGCGCCAACGGCGCTGGCAAGACCACTTTGTTCAAAATGATCACCGGCAAAGAAAAGCCCGACAGTGGTTCCATCCGTCTCGGGGACACGGTCAAGCTCGGTTACGTCGACCAGAGCCGCGATCACCTCGACGATAAGAAAACCGTGTGGGAGGAGATCTCCGGCGGCCTCGACATCATGAAGTTCGGAGACAAGCGCGAAATGCCAAGCCGCGCCTATTGCGGCTGGTTTAATTTCAAAGGCCCCGATCAGCAGAAGAAGGTGGGCCTCCTCTCAGGCGGTGAACGCAATCGCGTGCATCTGGCCAAGATGCTGAAGGAGGGCGGCAACCTGTTGCTGCTCGACGAACCGACGAACGACCTCGACACCGAAACGCTCGGCGCACTCGAAGCCGCATTAGAAGACTTCCCCGGTTGCGCCGTCGTGATCTCGCATGACCGTTTCTTCCTCGACCGGCTGGCAACGCACATTCTCGCCTTCGAAGGCGATAGCCACGTCGAATGGTTCGAAGGCAATTTCCAGTCTTATGAAGAAGACAAGAAGCGCCGTCTGGGCGATCAAGCCGTCGAGCCCCATCGCGTCAAGTTCAAGAAATTCGAGAGAAAGTAGGGGGCATTGCCCCCCTTGACCTCATCAACGCCATGTGGCTTCCTGGCGTTGCTCGAAACCGGGAGCACGCCAGTTTGACTGGATCGTGCTGGTGAATTCTCAGACAAAGTGATGTCGGCCGGCGGCATCTCGTACCAACGAGATGGAACACGCCATGCAAACGCCCGGACACCATTCCCCCAGCACAATAATCACAGAGCAGACCTACACAGCCTGCGGAACCTTTCTGCGAACGCCACGCGTCTCTTCGGCTGCCGGCCTTGATGTAGGAATCCTTGGTGTCCCGTTTGACCTTGCCACATCCAACCGGCCCGGCGCGCGGCTTGGACCCGCCGCCATTCGCGCCGCTTCGGCGCAGCTTGCCGAACTGAAAGCCTATCCGGGTGGCTTTGATCCGCTGCAGCATGTGCGGGCCGCGGATCTCGGCGATGTGCATTTCGAATTTGGCCACCCTGCTAGCATTTCGGGCCTCATCGAAGCCGCAGCGTCTGCAGTCATCGGTACCGGCGCTTTCCTATGCGCATTGGGCGGTGATCACTTCATCAGCTATCCGCTGATCAAGGCGCACGCCCAGCGTCATGGGCCGCTTGCACTCATTCATTTCGATGCGCACACCGACACGTGGACAAGCACGGCGAGCGGCGACGATCCCGTCGAACTCAATCATGGAACGATGTTCTGGCGGGCCATTTCAGATGGCCTGATTGTGCCCAACCGTTCGGTTCAGATTGGTATCCGGACCTGGGTTGACGACCCGCTTGGTGTCTCCATTGTGGACAACGAGGCGGCGGACGGCTTGTCCGCCCGGCGCATCGCTGAGATCGTGCACACGATCAGTGCAGGGCACCCTTGCTATGTCACCGTCGATATCGACTGTCTGGATCCAGCTTTTGCTCCGGGTACAGGCACGCCTGTGACGGGTGGCCTCTCGCCCCTCAAGCTCTTGCAGATCCTGCGCTTGCTCGATGGGCTCAACGCCGTGGGCTTCGATCTTGTCGAAGTGTCGCCGCCCTATGATGTCGCTGGCATCACCGCGCTCAATGCTGCAACCATCGTTTATGAGCAGATCTGCCGGCTGGCACGCCTGCGGGGCGCGAAGGCACGCAGCTACCCAAGCGCCGCAGCCTGACAGACAATCGGGCCGGTTCTCGTGTAAGAACCGGCCCGATGCAGGCAACCCGGGAAACTAAGCTTTGCGCGCCGGGCTTCGGCAGCTTGCCTACTAGCGGACGTAGAACTTCTTCACGTCGTCGATGCTCACGACGAGTTGCACGGTGCGGCCTTCAAGCACCGCGCGATCTTGAGGGATCTGCACGTTGGCCGATTTGGCACCGAGTTCCTCGGTGGGTTTCACATAAAGCGTCATATCCTTAGATGTCTGGCCCGGGCCAACCGACATCACCTGTCCAACGGTTTTGCCGTCAGAGGAAATGACCGGCAAGCCGGCCCAGCTGCCAGGAATGGTGGTGGCTGCGGCAGCTGCTTGCTTGTCAGCGGCGGCAGGGGCTTCGGCGCTGCTCCCAGCGACAGCGGTTCCGGCCGCCAAAACAATGGCGGCGAAGCTGCTAGCGGCAAGCGTGGTGAGGTTACGGCTAAGCATAGTCGAGTTCTCCCTTGAGTCTCTTGCTGACCTACGGGCGGAATGCCCGTGGAGCGATGAGCGGGAGATAGGCGAAAAATTTTCCGGGGTAAGTCTTGAAAAAGCAGGCCCACAGAACGTGGCTTTTCACGATTGATAAACTCGGCGTCAGGCGGACGTGATTGCGGCATCGAGCGGAGACAGGAACACAACCGCTCCCGAAAACATCATGAAGGCTACCGGCTCAGCGCCACCACAAGTGCCTTGGGGTTGCCGCCGTTTTCTGAGATGTAGTTCTGAAATAAAGTGTTCAAGAACGACGTCATTTCAAAGCCAATGATCTCGGCATCGCGCACCTTGTAGACGCTGCCACGGCGTACCAGCCGCCAGCGCACATCGTATGTCGTGCCATCGCGCAGCGTGATCCGGCTGTCGACCATGACGACGCCGCCGCTTTCTTCAGATTGTCCAACCATTACCGCCTTGCCGACGGGATACTTCGGCGCTTCTTTCGCCGCATAGCGAGCGATCCAGTTGACCATCCCGTTGAAATAGGCCGGGCGGTCAGCCTTGGCGAGACTGTTGGCGTAACTGCCGAGCGCCGTAAGCCCGATGCTGGGCACATCGGCGTGGCTGCGGATGGCAGAGGCGAAAGCCGTACCAGACCCAACGCCCGCGCGCGAGGCCGCGATCAGTTCGTTGGCGACGCGCTGCATGTAGCCGGCCGGTGTTTCCGCTTGGGCAGCGGGTGCTGACATGAGGCACGCCAGGGCAAAGGCGATCAAAGGCCAAACCCGGTGGGCTGACCGGACAGACTGCACAAAGTATCCAAGGGTCCGCATCAAAAACTCCAGGCGAAAAATGATGACAGCTGGTCCGCTTGGGCCTTCCTGCCGGGCAATTGCGCCGATCCAAGGGCGCGGCACACGTCTACTAACACCATGGACGGCGCGCGGCGTCAAAGATTGAGCATGCAGCCGCTTTGATGGGTCATTTAGGCTTGCGGTGCTGACCCGGCGACGGTGCGCCCGAAGCGGGGCCAAGACTTTGTTGAAAAACGGAAATTATAAAGTTCGCGGGATGACACCTCGGGGCAATCGAGCAGCGCGCATAGGTCTTTAATCTGCGTTTGGCTGAAGTTGGGCGCGATCGCCAGAAGCACATTCATGCTCCTGTCCGGGTGCACCAGCACCAGTTCGTGGCGAACGCCAGAAAGCGAACTGCGAATATTGTGCGCAAGCCCGAGAAACTCATTTATGGGGGCTGACCAAGCATGGAGGTCCAACAGACTGGTGTCGGTCACATCGACCACGCCCCTTGAGATCTTGACAGAGCGCATGCGAGCGAACGATTCAGCTAGGTGTTTCAAGGGCCAACCAAAGAGCAATGTCCAGAACGCCAAGCCGATGGCCAACTGCAGGGCGGCGACCGGCCTGTCGTTGAGTGCCTGACGGAAGGCTTCGCTGCTGGCCAGCCGTTCGGCCATGAGAAGGTACGGGATCAAAAGGGCCGTCGCCGCAGGAAGCATGATTGCGAGCTTGAAGAGGGCAGCGGTTTGCGACGTTGTCTGCACGCTGCGGGCTGGTAACTCTGTTGGAATGCCGCTTGGCAGAACAGTCTCGACGCTGGCTAGTCTCATAAAAATTTTCCTTCAAAGTCATCCATGCTCACGCAGCGGTGTGACTTTAGCGGAACGACCTTAGCGACCCGTTAAGCCGTGCTTCGATTTAAGACGGGTCGAAATGCTTACACGGGCCCGCGTCGGGACGCTTGACATATAAAGATATCTTTATATGTTACGGGCATGATCACAGCGAAGTCAACATTGCGTGCGGTAGATTTGGTCGCTGCCTTGAAGGCCGCCGCCGAGCCAACACGTTTGCGCATTTTGATGCTGCTGTCTCAGGGTGAACTCAGCGTCAAAGATCTGACGGTGATTCTGGGGCAAAGTCAGCCGCGCATCAGCCGCCATCTCAAATTGCTCTCCGAGGCTGGACTGATCGAACGCTTCCGGGATGGAAGCTGGGCTTATTTTCACGTCTCCGAGCGTACCGAGGGCGGGCGTCTGGCACGCAGCTTAACGGCCGCTGTCGATGGTGAGGACAACGCCATTGCCCGCGATTATGTGCGCGCGGAAGCCTTGAAGCGCGAACGCGCCGACGCCGCACAAGACTACTTCCGCGACCATGCTAAAGAATGGGACCGCATCCGCGCGCTGTACGTTGCCGAAGGCGACGTCGAAGCAGCCATGCTGAGCGCCATGGGGCCGGGGCCGTTCGGCTTGTTCCTCGATCTGGGCACAGGCACGGGCCGCATCCTCGAGTTGTTCGCGGGCCGCTACACCCGTGCGCTCGGCCTTGACGTCAACCAGTCTATGCTTGCCTACGCACGCAACAAATTAGCTACCGCGGGCCTTGACGCAGCGCAGGTGCGCCACGGTGATCTTTATGCGCTCGCACATCAAGACGGCAGTGTTGATGCCATCGTTATGCATCAAGTGTTACACTATCTGACCGAGCCGGCTCATGCGCTACGTGAAGCAGCCCGCGTTCTGGCTCCGGGCGGGCGGTTGCTCATCGTCGACTTTGCGCCGCATGATGTCGAAGCCCTTCGGGAAGTCCAGGCGCACACCCGGCTGGGATTCTCCAACGGACAAGTAACTCAGTGGTTGGCCGCTGCGGGGCTCAAGACACTCCTCCACCGCGAGCTTAAACCTGTGGCCGGAAACGAGACTCAGAAGTTGACGGTATCGCTTTGGATCGGCGAGCAGCCGCTTCATGAAAGCGTAGCGATTGCGCCCCAGATTACGGCCGCGCGCCGTGCTCCCTTGAAATTAGAAAGGACACCTTGATGGCAGGATTATCGGAACGCAAAAGCCGCCTGTTGGGCTCGGGAGACATTTCCGTATCGTTCGAGTTTTTTCCGCCTAAGACGGAGAAAATGGAAGAGACGCTGTGGCACTCGATTGAGCGCTTGGCCCCGTTGCGGCCTGAATTTGTTTCGGTCACGTACGGCGCGGGCGGCACGACGCGCGAGCGGACCCACAACACAGTGGCGCGCATTGTGCGCGAAACGGGGCTGAAGCCGGCCGCTCATCTGACGTGCGTCAATGCCACGAAGGAAGAAGTCGATGAGGTTGCGCGTGCCTATTGGGCCGCTGGCGTTCGCCATATCGTGGCGTTGCGTGGCGATCCGGCCGAGGGACCAGGCACCGCCTATAAGCCGCATCCGGGCGGATATGCCAATGCAGCCGACCTCGTGGCGGGCTTGAAGAAAATCGCAGCCTTCGAGATTTCCGTTGCCGGCTATCCCGAGAAGCACCCTGAAAGCGGCAGTTTGGCTGCCGACATCGACAACCTTAAGGCAAAGGTCGATGCCGGTGCCGACCGCGTGATCACACAATTCGGTTTTGATAATGCGTACTACTTGCGCTTTCTAGAGCGGGCGCGTGCTGCCGGAATCTGGGTGCCGATCATGCCGGGCATTGTTCCGATCCATAACTTCAAGCAGGTCGCCGGTTTCGCAACGCGCGCCGGCGCCAGCGTGCCGTCGTGGCTCGCGCGCCGGTTCGAGGGATTGGAAAACGATCCAGCGACCACGCATCTGGTTGCCGCAGCTGTCGCCACCGAGCAGGCCATGGATCTCGTCGATGAAGGCGTGAAGAAGTTCCACTTCTATTCCCTCAACCGCGCCGACCTCGTTTATGCCATCTGCCACCTGCTCGGTTTGAGGCCAGCGAAGGCCGCAGCGGCGGCGGCGGCTGACGCGGCTTGAATCGCGCCTAACCCAACATCGACCTCGGCAAATGATTTCGGGTTGCGGGCTTGTGCCCCAACCCCATCACCAAAAGAGCGTGAACAGAAATGAAGAAAATAGCCAGCTGGGCCGCATTGGAGAAGGCCGCGTTAGAGCGCATTCTCATCATCGATGGTGCCATGGGCACTATGATCCAGCGCCACAAGCCGACCGAGGAAACGTATCGCGGCACGCGCTTTGCCGATTGGAAGCAGGACGTGAAGGGCAACAACGAACTGTTGTCGCTGACCCAGCCCGAGATCATCCAAGATATCCACGATCAGTACTTCGCGGCCGGCGCTGACATTGCCGAGACGAACACTTTCGGCGCACAGGTCATTTCCCAGGCCGACTACGGTATGCAGGGTCTGTCTTACGAAATGAACGTCGAGAGCGCCCGGCTGGCACGCAAGGCGGCAGATGTCTGGACCGGGAAAACGCCGGATAAGCCGCGATTTGTCGCCGGCGCTGTCGGTCCGACCAACCGGACGGCTTC
>Ga0247836_1002918_pt1 | contig 23854 bp, 17 predicted proteins | sample LaCruzMarch2015__4_FD_187116 | JGI IMG/M metagenome (GOLD analysis project Ga0247836, IMG submission 187116) | Freshwater microbial communities from meromictic Lake La Cruz, Castile-La Mancha, Spain - LaCruzMarch2015_14m | ecosystem: Environmental > Aquatic > Freshwater > Lake | place: Spain... | reverse complement strand
GATCACGATGAAACAAGATGATACATCGGTGGTTGCCGAGTTTCGATTCCGGCCGGAGAAATCGGGTGTTCAAGGGTATCGCATTGTGGCCCGCCGAGCATCGGAACTGGTCACGGCGGATACCACATCCATTGATGTCGCTTTAACAAGCAAGGAAACTCAGGCAAGTGCAGAAACCACTTCCGAGCTTACCCTAGGGAACAATAGTCGCTTTCTGGTCGTCGATCGTGGAAGGGGGCCGTACCGAATCCTCTATGTGGCGGGACGACCCAATTGGGAATACAAGTTTTTGAAACGAGCTCTCGATGAAGATGACGAGATCCGGATTACATCGTTGATTCGAATCGCCAAAAAGGAAATCAAATTTGATTTTCGCGATTCTGCAATCGACCAATCGAACCCTTTATTTTCGGGGTTCGAGGATGTCATTCCTGAAGAGAAAGAACAATATGACGAAACCGTCTTCGCAAGACTTGGGCTAACCTCCGCCAATGAACTCAAGAAAGGGCTCCCGAAGGATGCCACGGAGTTGTTCGAGTATAGCGCGATCATCATTGACGATCTTGAACAGGAGTTCTTTTCCGCCGACCAACAATCCATGCTGCGTCAGTTCGTGGCCACACGTGGCGGCGGATTGCTTGTACTGGGGGGAGAAGAATCGATCGGAGGACGAGGGTTTCGCAATTCCGTATTAGGTCAAATGCTTCCTGTCTATGGCGAGGAAGCCTCTTCGGATTCGGAGACCAACAAGAACGAAGAACTCGAATTTGAAGATTCTCCTTCGGTCCGATATACCCTGACGCGCGAAGGTTGGTTGTTGCCATTTTTGCGCACCGAAGATAGCGAATCCGGCGAGAAAGAGCGGTTGGCAACGATGCCCAGTTTTGAAGTATTGAATCGCACTCGCGGCGTGAAGCCGGGCGCATCAGTTCTCGCCGAAGCGGTTGATTCCGCCAATTCCAAAGTACCGGCTCTAGTAACGCAACGATTTGGGAAGGGACGTACGGCTGCCTTGCTCATTGGAGACATGTGGCGATGGGGGCTGCATAATCAAAAAAATACCCAGTCGCCACTCTACCAATCATGGAGACAGATGGTGCGTTGGTTGATTGCTGACGTCCCAAAAAGAATCCAGATGAAGATCGATGAATCCAACCTGTCCAACCGATCCGTTCGCGTACTCGTTGATGTGAAAGGACCCGACTTTCGTTCCCTGGATAACGCAATTGTGTCTACCGTGATCGTCTCACCCTTGGGCAAAGAGACCCTTGCGCCGGCAGAAGCTTCTTCCAAGATTTCGGGGCAATACGAACTGAGTTTGGTCCCCAAGGAAGAAGGGATTTACTCCGTCATTGCCACCGTTACCGATGCAGATGGTAGCTTGTTGGGAACATCCCAGCTGGGTTGGATTCATGATCCAGACGCGGTCGAGTTTCAGCAGCTCGGCGAAAACACGAGTGCGCTAGAACAACTTGCCAAGCAAACGGGTGGCGAGATGATCGCGTTAGATCAGCTTGAGTCGTTCGTCCAATCCTTGGAATCTCGGAAAGTACCAGTAACCGAAACGAAAACCGAACCCTTATGGCATCAAGGCTGGATCATTTTGATTTCGCTTGCTTGCATTTGCGGTGAATGGGGCTTAAGGAGACGCAATGGTTTGGCCTAGTTGCAATGATCCCCAAATCAGCGTTCGCATCCATTCCCATCGCGGTTGGTTTCGGACAGTTTTTTTGGCAGCGTTGGTAATGAGCATGGTTTCGGCATCCATCATCCGATCGGAGGACGACATGGCCCCGAAGCGTAATGCGATGATTGTCGTTGGGGCTCCTGGTGAAGAAAGTTATGCCGAAGTTTTCCGTGCAGCCGCCATGCAATGGGTCGAAGTGTGCAATGCGAACGAGATCGAAGTCGTTTTGATCGATAGTGCATCCCTTGAGGAGAACTTGCCATCCGACCGCGACCGAGTCTTGGATTGGATCGAGACGAAGCCTGCGCCCGAGCGATGGTTGATTTTTATTGGGCATGGAACCAGCGATCGCGATGCATCGAAATTGAATCTGCGAGGACGCGATCTTTCGGCAGAAGACTTAGCTAAGTCGTTGACCAAGCAGGAAGGTTCGCGATGGTTGATGGTTCATGGTGGATCGAGCAGTGGGCCATGGATCAACACGCTTTCCGGCCCCAATCGCGTCGTAGTGACGGCCACCAAAAGCGGATCGGAACAGAACTACGCTCGGTTTGGAGAGTACCTGGCACTTGCGATCAACGACCCGGATTCGGACTTAGACCATGACTACCAGATATCCGCCTTGGAAGCATTCTTAGCGGCCTCCAAACGTGTGGCCCAGTTCTATTCCAACGAAGACAGGATACCTTCCGAACAAGCTTTGCTAGACGACAATAATGATAAGAAAGGAACCCCTGCGGTTTTTTATCGGGGAGTGCGACCCGTCAAATCGCCGGCGGAAGGCCTGAAGCCAGAGGGACTTTTAGCCAGCCGAATTCAAATCGCCTCGCTGAAGAAGCAGCTGGAATTGACCTCCGCCCAGCAATTGGAAATCGAGCAACTGGAAGAGCGATTAGAAATACTACGAGCCAAGAAGCAGCTGATGGAGGAAGCAGCCTACTATGACGAAATGGAATCCATCATGATCGAAATGATTCGGGTTCGTGCTATCGAGCCATAGGGGATGCTTTTCGTTCAGCCTATTAATTCTGCGACTCGATTGGCGCTTCCCCAGGATAGTGTCAGGCCCGAGCCTCCGTGGCCGTAACAGTGAATCAATCGCGCGTTGATGGGGTCGGACTCGATACGAACGGCGTCTCGCATCGGCCGAAGGCCAGCCAAGTTCTCGCATCGTTTACCGTCGCGAATAGAATTGCTCGCCGCAGCACAGCGATGGTAGATCTTTTCGCAGCGCTCGTCGATTTCCAACGGGAATGGATTTCTGGGGTCAACATCACCATGGATTTCAATCGCTGTTCCGCCGCAAATCGAATCGATTCGTGAACCTTGTCGAGGAACAATGTACAGCGGTTCTTTAGCAAACACACCATGCCCTAATGAAAAGGCAAAGCGTTGATCAGGGGCTTCGACCCGAACCACCAATCCTGCCAACAGTCGCATCTTGGCGGTGGACGGGTCTTCTTGGACCAATCTCTTGGCTCCCCAGCCAGTGCAGTTAATGACGAAATCATGTCGACTTAGTAAATCAGAAAACCCATCGATCCATCGGTGCTCAAAAGCGATAGGCCTAAACGATTCCGCTTTCGTTTGTAAAAATCGGAGGTAGTCAGGCATTCTGGCAACCACGCTTCGGAACTGAAGCTGAGATGTAAATACACGGTCACCAATGTCAGGGAAGTGAATCACTTGCGACGGAACCAAAGGCGACCTCTGAAAGTCGATTCCTGGAAGCTCTCGCCACCAATACGGTTCGGCTTCTTTGAGCGAGACCTCCGCTGGGTCGTGAATTTGCTTGACAGATCCATGCAGATGTTCCTCGAACTTGCTTTGATCTTCTTCGCCAAGCCATTCGCGAAACTCAACAATCGAGGTTCCGCTTTGGCGAGCAAGTTCTGGATTGGAGGCAATTTGGTAAAGTTCTTGCCAAGTCTCAATCGCCCACGAACGATGGTAGTGGCCAACGAAATAGGGGCCCCAGTAGGCAGCCGAGACCGCAGACGTGGTCTCGGAAGATGGCTGCCCACTGATGATGGTTAAGTGATGTCCCGCGCTTGCCAGTCGGCATGCAACGCTTAGTCCGATGACACCACTTCCAACAATCGCGATATTCAAGTTGGCTACCTCGCCCCAAGCAAGTACTGCTCAACGAATAACACGGTAGCATAGAACTGATAGTCTGCGTTGTTCTTTTTGCGAAAGCCGTGCCCTTCATCATTGGCCATCAAGTACCAAACGGGGCTATTGTTGTTCTTGACTTTGGCCACCATTTGTTCTGCTTCGCTAAGAGGCACACGAGGGTCATTCCCACCCTGCACGACAAATAGAGGCTTTGAAATCTTTCCGGAGTTGTTCAGCGGAGCGATTCGTTCAAAGAAGGATGCGATCTCTGGATCGCGTTCATCGCCGTATTCGACACGTCGCAAGTCGCGTCGGTAGCTTTCCGTGTTTTTCAGGAAGGTACCGAAATGGGAAATGCCCACAACATCCAAGGAGCAAGCGATACGGTCGTTGTAGTCCACAGCGCAAGCGAGCGTCATGTAACCGCCATAGCTTCCACCGGTGATCATGACTCGCGATGCGTCAAGATCCTTGGAGTCGGCAATCCAATCGAGCAAGGCGCCGATATCCTTCACAGAATCGAGCCGTTTCAGCCCGTTGTCCATGGCCACAAATGACTTGCCGTATCCTACACTGCCACGCACGTTCGGAAACAAGATGGCGCAGCCCAGTTCATTCAAGAAATAATTGTTCCGACCCAAAAACGTGGGGCGCGATTGACCTTCAGGGCCACCGTGGATGTTGATGATGACGGGCCGTTTTCCAGTGAACCGCGATGTGGGTTGATACAAGAACCCACTGATCATTTTGCCATCGAATGATTTCCATTCGACCAGCTTTGCCGCTGGCAACTCGCTCGCTACCAACCCGCCCATTTCGCTTTCCGTCCATCGTGTCAATTGAAGTGACTTCGCATCCACGCTGTAGACATCGGACGAGCTTTGTGCCGAAGTCATGCTGACGCTGAACTCGGAATCGCCGTTGCGCCAAGCCCCTAAGGAGACGACACCGACCGGCAAATTCGGAACCTGTTGTTTCACGCCCGTTTTCGTGTCCATGATAAACAACTGTGTCCGGCCCCGTTCGTTGATGGCGAAAGCTAGTTTGCTTCCATCATGGGAGAGCTCAAAGCCCTCGACGTCGCTTGCGAGATCTTGGCTCAGCGAAACCATCTTTTTGTCGCTAAGGGACATGCGGGACAATTGCTGAAACTCGCCCGACTCATCGCTGGTCAAATAGATGGACTTTCCGTCCTTGGTGAATGCAGCGCCACCGTAGGCGACATCTTTGCTCGGGTCGGTCAACAGGCTTAACTTGCCAGTTGCCACATCCGCTAAATAGATGTTCGACTTGTTGACCGACAAATACTCCATCAACAACAACGTTGAATCGTCTGGCGACCAATCTTGAACAGACCAACCCCCACCCGTGACTTGCACAACGAGCTTATCTGCTTTGGGATCAAGAGGGTCCATGATCCACAAATCGCGGTCCGCACCATTTCTGCGAGTGGATCCGTAACAGATTCGTTTCTTATCGCTGCTCCAAGCCCAACCGCCGTTCTGAGATCGACCACCATCGGTCAGAAGCGTGGATTCGCCCGATGCTACGTCAAAGCGATAGATCTGTCCGAATTCGTTCCCACCAACATCCTTGGTGAAAAGAAAGTAATTGCCATGAAGCGGTTCGTACGAGGCGGTTCCAACAGGCTCATTGAAAAAGGTTAGCTGGTAACGGGAGCCCACCGGCGACGCAACGCGATGCACTTGATTGGAGTTCGCAAACCGCGTTGAAATCAACATGGATCGGTCGGTGGGGTGCCAGTCGAGAACGCTCGCTCCACGTGCTTCCGTGTATTTTCGAACCTTGTCGGAAAGGGCAACCGGTATTGAAGGAATCCCTTCGATCTTGAGATTGTCCCCTGGCTTGATGATCGGCATTTCGGCAGGCTTGTCCTGCGCATGCAGTTGGCCGAGACACAAAGTCAAAACGGGCGCTGCTAGAAACAACGCAGGGAAGAGAGTGAGCGAGAAACGAGCACGATTTCTTGGTTGCACGATTGGAATGCCTTTCGTCATGGATGAGTGCGTAACTCGCTGCAATCCTAAATGGTAGCGGCGAGAATGTCACCCATGATACAAGAAATTCATTCCGACTTGCTCGCGAACCGAGGCGTTCACGGAAATCACTGCGAGCTTGAAAATCGCTGCGATCGGGCCCGTAAATCTATCGGCCGCATTCAGACTATCGGCCGAACCATCGAGAACGTACTTGCCGAAGCGTTCCACTGACGGTCGAGCCGTTCGAGACCGAACTGCTTTCTCCCTCAGGGGAAATCGCCGGCCGGTCACAGTTCTCCGTCTGCTCCATTGCAACGTTGTTCAATCGGGTACTTCTCGAGTTATTGAGCCAGCTGGACAACAGGCTGAAGGCTAAATCCCTGGCGTTGGCTAATTCGCGTTCCATGGCATTCGTCAGGGTGGTACGAGTGCCAGCCCCCGTGAGCGAGGTATTCAACGCGGACGCTCCTACGATGGGGCTGGTCGTTGTGATCACCAATTGCCCAGTCAGAAGTCGCCCCACGTCGCCGCGTTCAAAGTCCGTGATCTGCAATATCCAACGACCTTTCGCGTTCTTGCCATCGAACGCACTGAGCGACTGCTCGGATCGGACGGTACCTCGCAGGGTGGAAAGCGAAGCCACGCTGGTGGTCGCTTCATCGGATAAGGTCACTTGAATGTTATCCGATGATCCACCGCGTCGATTGATCAGAGATCGGGATGTCCCATCGGGCGCTATCAGCAGAATCCCAAGATCGCGGACGTAGGTGTGCGATATGTTCAACACAACATCCAGGTCCGAAATGATGATTCCATCGGGCACATCGATCGGAAAGCGATGCACGGTCGCCACAGAGGTCGCGTCGTTGATGTTTTGAATACCTGCAACGTTATAAGTTCGCTGCACTGATTGCGGGGGTGGATTGGTTACGGTGCCTCGAAGTGCCTCAGCGGCTTTGCCAACATTGATGCGGCCGAACTGGGACGTCGAGCCACGGAGCACATTGTCGGTGTTTGCCATCAATGCATCCGTAATCTGAGCGGCTGTTCGAGTCGGGTTCTGGCTCCATAACAGAGCGAGCGCTCCCGCCACATGGGGCGCGGCCATGGACGTTCCACTCAACGTTCCATATCGATTGTTCGGAAGAGTACTGAGGATGCTTTGGCCAGGTGCAACAACATCGACATTCGTGCCGAAATTGGAAAAGCTAGCAAGCGTATCCGTTCGGGTAGATGCACCTACGGAAATTACCCCTGTGTAATTGGCCGGAAACGATGGGGTGGTGACGTTGTTCGAAGATTCATTGCCGGCTGCTGCGACGAAGATCCCTCCACTGGATATAAACTGAGTGATCGCGGATTGAAGAGCGGACGAAAATCCACCTCCGCCCCAGCTTGCGTTGATCACTTTGGCACCGTTGACGCGAGCGTAATTGATTGCGGAAATGGCGCTGCTCAAAGAACCGGAACCGTTCGCGTCCAGGAACTTTAAAGCCATGATCGACGTTTGCCAAGCTACCCCGACGACTCCAACACCGTTGTTGCCCACGGCACCAATTGTGCCGGCCACGTGAGTTCCATGGCCATTGTCGTCCATCGGGTTGTTATCGTTATTGGCGAAATCCCAGCCGCGAATGTCGTCAACGTATCCATTGCCATCGTCGTCCACACCATTTCCAGCCACCTCGTTGCGATTGATCCAAATGTTGGCTGCTAGGTCAGGATGGTTGTAATCGATGCCTGAATCGATCACTGCTGTTACGACGGTACTGGTCGTTCCCAAAGCCCAGGCTGGTTCGATGTTGATGTCAGCAGTGGTTAAGCCCCCCTGCGATCCATTGTTGGTGAGTCCCCATAGAGAGGAAAAGGAGGGATCGTTGGGGACGGATTGGGCTTGGATTTTGAAGTCGGGTGTTGCTTGAATGACATCGGCTCGCGATTGAAATGCCAGGAGAGCCTTGGTCAACGGGACATTGGCACCGACATCCACGCGGAACCAACCATCGTCGGTCAATTGCTTTGCGATGGTGGCCCCGGCATATTGTTGCCCAATCAATGCAGCCGGTGTTGCGTTGCGAAACTGAACCAAAAGCTCATCAGGATCCGCAAGTTGGCTGGACACCTGAAACGAGTCGATAGCCATCAATTGTCTGGATTCGAGCCCTTCCAGGACAAGACGCCGTGATGGGGAGTGTTTTTTTCTGGAGGATTTGAGGCGGTCCGACTTTGGTTTAACTTGGAAAAGCCAGTTCTGCATCTTGATTCACCTCAGAAGATTGCGATTCACCACGGAAAGAAGAAGAGTGCCAGGATTATTTCGGATTCGACTGGGGGCGGCAAGTTCCCGCGGTGGTGAATTTTTCTTAATTGAGATCAAGCTTGCCGGGCAAAACCCTATGTCCCTTGCACTTCGAGCAAACCGTAACAGTCTCTTAGACTGCCCAGGCTTCCGAAAACTTGCCCAGACGCCCGAAAGCCATGCAGGCAGTTGTCGAATCCAAGCCGTGCTGAGCTTGTTTCTCTACGACACTTGGGCTTCGCAAAATTTGTTCCGGAAAATCTACCCAATCGTCAAAGTTTAGCACGGTGGTTGCCGATACTCCTTCTGCACTCTTGAAAAGCGATTCATTCTCCAATGGTCTGGCTGTTCAGGTTTGCGTTAGGGGGGGAACCTAACTCAAGTATCGAAAAACGAATGCTGTCATTCAAGTTCGCTCGGTTGCGAATGGGAAAGGACGCATTGGGCAATGTGTTGCACTTTCGTGCAGGAATCGCATTGTCAACGTGGCTCGAAACACGTCGACAGACGGGACTCCCTGGCTCATGAAACGCTACCTTTATCGATGGTTCGCTGGTTTACAAATCGGCTTCATCGCACTATCCGGTTGCCATCCGACCCAGCCTTTCTTTTTAGGCGAACGAGGGGATCTAGCGCAATACATTGATCGCGCTCAGAACATCGAATACCCCGATCTTCATAAAGAGCCTTTGCCGGAAGTCACGCAATCGCTCGAACCACTATCGCTTGATAACCAGAAGTTCGAGTACTTGGATTTGACCCTGGAAGAGTGCATTTCGTACGCTCTGGTCAATTCTCAAATCGTACGTGCGTTGCCGGGAACTCAACGTCAGAACGCAGACATGGCTTCGGTGATTCTATCGAGCCCAGGCCAGCAGCTAGGTACGATCCTGGATCCTGCCATCGTCGCGACCACTACCAACTCACAACCGCTTACCGTCGATCAAAACGGGAACCGTATTTTGCCTCGAGGTTCCGCTCGTGCGAACCAAGTCGGAGGTGTTGAAGATGCATTGAGCGAGTTCGATGCTCAGTTCAGTTCGTTTCTGTCGTTCAATACGACCGACCGAGCTCGGAACGTGGGTGGTAGAAACGTCTTCAATCCTCAACAATTCATGGCCCGTGACACTACGGGACAAATGGCCCTGTCGAAACGTATGGCGACCGGTGGTGTCGTGTCAGCACGTTCGCAGTCCATCTATTCCAACAACAATATTGGAATTCAAGCGGCAGACCCCAACAACGTTGGTCGAGTCTTCCCAAGCGATTACACCCAGATCTTGGAAATGCAGGTACAGCATCCTTTGATGCGTGGTCGCGGAACGATGGTCAATCGTATCCCTGTTGTCCTTGCACGAATCAACGAAGACATTGCCGTTGGAGCTTTCGAAGAACGCGTACGGAACTTGGTCCGCGATGTTGAATTCGCGTACTGGGATCTTTACGGTGCGTACTACAATGTAGAGACCGCCACCACGGCACGCGATAGTGCAGCACTTGCTCACAAAATCGCCTTTGCGAAGTTTCAGAAGGGCCAAGCTGCCAATGCAGAAGCACAAGCTCGAGTAACGCTGCACCAGTTTCAAGCATCGCTCGATGCAGCGATCGCAGGCGGTGGATTTGGAAACGATCCTGGTCTGTATGGTCGCGAACAAGTACTGCGATTGCTTTTGGGTTGGGCTGCAACCGATGGACGGCTGATTCGCCCCAGCGACAAACCAACTCTTGGATTAGCTCAATACGATTGGGAATCCGCTCGGGCCGAAATGCTCACTCGCAACATTGACATTCGCCAACAAAAATGGGCCGTCAAGCAACGTGAACTCGAGCTGATCTCCGCACGCAATCAAGCCCTACCTGACCTGAACATATCCTTGTTGTATCGCTGGCTAGGTGTCGGTAGTTCGCTGATCGACCGCAACGGTGGAAATGAACCCTTCCCAGAAGGAAACGCAAGCGCCTTCGAAGAACTTCTCGGCGGCCGCTACCAAGAAGGTGGGGTGCGTTTGGAATTCACACCGAACGCCTTTGGATCTCGACGAGCTCTTAATGACGTCACCAATAAGCAACTGGATTTGGCTCGAGCCCACCGTGTGTTGGAAGCCAAGGAAGAGGCTGCTGTTAGCAAGTTGACCGACTACTGGCGGCAGGCGGATGGATTGCACAAGCAAATGACAGAACAGTTTCAAGCCTTGAATGCGGCCCAACGATTGGTGGAAGTCACCCAAGCCAAATTCGATGCTGGCGACGCGAATCAAGATGCTGCAATCGATAATCTGTTGCGAGCACAACAAAGCCGAGCAACAGCTGGTCAGAACTATATCCGAGCCGTCGCTGAATACAACAAGTCGCTTGTCGACATCCACTTGATCAAGGGAACGTTGCTCGAATACAACAACATTGCACTCGAAGAAGGACTCTGGCCAGACAAAGCCTACTGGGATGCTCACGAACGAGCTCGGGAACGCGATGCTGCTCGACAAATCGACTACGGTGCAAGCCGACCAAGTGTGATCAGCCAAGGTGAATACCAACAGTTCACCGGATCTGCAAACTCCCAGGCTCGCCCAGCAAGTCCAAACCCAGGTGGCCCTGCACCGATCAAGGATCTCGATTCCAAGCTAGAAGCCATTCCAGGTCTTCCTGACGATTCAGCCGACGAGCTGCCAGAAAAGCGAGCCAGCCGACCCATCACGGGTAGTCGCAGTGCCGGCAATGCAACACAACAGCCTGGCACCAGCAGGGCACGATAATACAAAGAAGTTTGTAAGCGAACAGCGAAAGCTGTGAACGAGTGATAGGGGGAAATCTTAAGGGATGGTTCGTCGCAAGATGAATCATCCCTTAAGCTATTCACATATCACTTCTTGCGATAAGAAATGCATCGATGCGTGGCCATGAGCATTAGCCTTCGCAGCCTCTCAGCCGATGTTCATATGCTCTTGAACGTCTAGTTGGATCGATGATGCTGCATCCGATTGGATAGTGATCATCTTGATGTTTCCTTCGCGAATGATCACGATTTCACCTTGTTTGCCATACATTACGACGGAACTGCCGCCTCGCAAACCCAATCCCTCGCAAATCTTCAAAGCCTCCATCGATTCGACAAGGTAAACCGGTTCAACGATTTGTCCGCACTGAAGGTGAATCGACGCAACAGATCTCTTGGAGATAGGCGATGCAGATCGTTGGACTGTTCGAATTGTCTTTGGTTCAGTGTCTTCTCTTATGAAATGGTTCGAGGCTGACAGAGAACGCCTGCTTCGTGCGGATTTCTTCTGGGCTGAGATCTCCCGATTCGGAAATTCGAAAACCGATCTCGATTTGGTTCCAGGACTTCGCACTTGCTTGATACGACGCACGTTCTCGGGAAAGACCACGTTGGGTGGAGACGAAAAAAATCGCAGCTGCAAGTCTAGTTGCAAAGTCGCAATTCTCTATCCATTCTTGATTGCTTCGGCAATTCGTCTAGTTTCGCGGCTAGCGCGGATTATTCATAACCCGAAGCGTAACAGGCTGTTGGTTTAATGGTACGACGGACTTCCTAGTCCGTAGAATTCCCCATCGACGGACTTGGAAGTTCGTCGTACCGCCCTTACCCAATAACGATTTCACTCAAGCAACGAGCCGGTAAGCGAGGGATTGCTACATCGCCCCTCGCTAGCGCCCAATGGCACTCACTTTATAGTTTGCGCAAGCAAATTACTGAGCCGCGGGCGCTAGCCGCGTTACGGTTTCCCTGCCAAATACGGTTATCGCGGCTAGCGCCCGCGGCTCAAGCGGAACGCGATGAATTGTCTGTGCTCGCCCGGTGCAGGATAGCGGCAAGCGGTAGACTCACTAAAGTCGATGCGGTCGCTACGCCCCCTACAATCGAAAAGCCTACGATGGAATTGTTCTCGCCGGTTTGGAGAATCGCAGCTGATAGACTAGCTGCTACGCCGCTCGCTAAGTGTTGAACCGCGCTGTTGATGCTCATGAATCCGGCGCGACGGCTTGGAATGGTGGCCATAGCCAGCAAGGCTTGGGCAGGAACCATGCGGCCAGAAGTGACCATCATATACAAAGATGTTATCGCTATCGCAACGGGAAGCGAAACGTGGCCAAGATTGGTTATTAGCAGGGTTGGAATGATGGCCAACGAAGCGAACGTCCAAAAAATAAACTTTTTGCCCATTCGATCTGTCAGTCTTCCGACCATCGGCATCGCAAAAAAAGTACATGCTCCTCCAACAATGTAGATGTACTTCACCTGTGGCTTCTGAAGCCCAACATTGGTCACCATGTAGGTCGCGATGTAGGGCGCGACGGTGAAAGTTCCAAATACCAAAGAAACCGTGTACAAGTACGCGAGTCGCTGGCTGCGAACGCGAAACTGATCGGACAGCGTTTTCCAATACGAGGCGGGGGTTGCAAGAATATGTCCCCGCAGCGTCGGTAGCGACACCAACATCAGAAACCAGACAGCCACCGCGATCAACGCCAATACAAAAAATGGGACGCGAACCGAATGCGAAACATCCGCAACCCAAAGGGACAACGGCACACCAACGATGGAGGCAATTGCAAAGGACACGGAAACAATCCCCAACGCAAACCCTCGTCGACCTTCCGGAAACAAGTCGCTCACCAACGTCATGGTCATGGACCCAACCACCCCACCGAACAGCCCCGTCATGGCTCTTGCAAATACCAACGTGGCATAATCGTTGGCTACCCCACACAGGAACGTGCAAATGCAGAACATTGCGAGAACGACCATCATGGCACGTTTCCGTTCGAAGCGGTCAATGAATCCTGACGCGAACATGCCTCCGACAAACGCTGCGAAGCCGTAGCTTGCCACCATATGCCCGAACTGTTCGGGAGAAATCTTCATCTCGTCGATAAACCGAGGCCCCAGCGGCATCACCAACATAAAGTCCAACAGATTGATGAACTGAACAGCCGCCAACGCGAAAAGGCTAATCCACTGGCGACGAGTGAAAGAAGTGGATGCTGGATTTAAATTCATCAAAGATTCGGGCTTCGTTCTCATTGCAGAACAATTCGCATAAGGAGGGCACAATCATCGCGTACCCAATCATCCTGAGCAAGTCGCAATCCACGGCTAGATTGATTCTTCCTACTCGGTTGACTTTGGCCTTCGCTCTAACACCAACACCAACTTTACCAGAAACTTAACAAGTGCAACGCGAAGGTGGGCCTCGTGCCCATCGTCGCAATAGGTTTGGTGCGCTAATATTCCATGATCCTTCCTAAGGCCGCGTTCGTGGGCCGGAGGCCTACGAACGCAAAATAGCTTCGTCGATCAGCAATGGCAATTAGCAAATCAAACCTGTTGCGACACTTCTGGGTAAGCCAGAGTATCGCTAGTTAGCAATTCTTAGCCCGGACGCCGGCACATTGGCTAGCCTGCCGTGAGTTCCCGCATACCGACCTCCGATCATGGCAATTGTTGCACACGAGTCCGCTGGCTCCGCTCTGATAGATTTATCGTCTCCAGCGAAGCCATGTTTAAAACACAGAGAGGCACAGAGTTCACAGAGGGATGGAGAGTCTGTGCAAGTCTTATCTCTGTGTCCTCTGTTCCTCTGTGTTTCCAAAAGCGGAAGATCGGAATGGGGACAAGTTCGAATGCTTGACCCCTGCATACGAGCGTGTCTAGGCTGGCGCCCAACAGAACCGAGTACGCCTTCGGCTGACTGTTAAACGACTAACGGTCCCAAGAGGAGGACGTCGCTACAATCCGAAGGTTCGCACAAAACGTTCACAATAAATGGATGAAAAACGTTGAACCACCAGCAAATCCAATTAGCGTGGAATAGTGCGGGGAATGATATTACACAAGGAAAATCAACATGATTGCGAAGTTTAGCTTGGGTCTTTTGGTCGCTTTGGCGACGGTTTGCGCCATCCCTTCGGCTCAAGCTCAGGACCCCTTTGGGTTTCAATTTGGCTACACACTCGGATACCAAAACAGCTTTCGCAATCGATTGCCAACGCCTCCGTATTTCGCCATTTATCCACCTGTCTATTACGGAAATCGCTACCAGCGCCCCTACGGCGATAGCCCGTTTGCTGCCTTTCCGCAGCTCCGATCAGGCCCAGATTATTATGCGGTCCCACGAGATGTGCCGTTCCGAACTCGGTCTGTAATGAACATGCATGCCGATCCATCTTCGGTTCAGAATGCTGTTTCAAAACCAGTGGCCGAAGCCGCGCCCCAAGCTGCTGCACCACAGACTGGTCGTACGGTTGTCATCGTCAATCCGTTTGCTCAATCGCAAGTGGCTCAAGGAAAGTAAGTCGTTCGACTTCAACGGACCTCGGGCGAGGAGACTCGTCTCAGGACCAGCACTTCACCTCGGCCTTGATAATTTTGGTCCGCGATCTGGCGTTGCACCCAACGTGTTCGCGGAATCTTAATCGGAGTCGGTCGAAGCGGAGCATCCGAAATGACGTCGGTCCATGTTTGCATCGCTTCGATTTGAACTCGTTCCAGATGTTTCCAAAGTAGCGGTAGGAAACTCAATTCGAACTCATGCGCTTCCGACAGGGATGCGGATGGTTCGCCGGTGTAATCTTGGAACAAGATGATGCTCCCACGTCTCAGACCAGCTCCCCAATGGTCCCCTAGCTCGCCAGCGATAATCAGAGACCCAGCGATCATCTGGGACGCAGCATAGCTGCCGATGTCCCCCCCAACGAAGACTGTTCCTCTTCTCATGCGTTCGCAGGCGCGATCCCCGACGGAGCCTGCAATAAAGAGATCGCCGCCACGCAAGCCAGATTTTTGGCCTGGTAAAGGGGAGCCAAGATTGTCGCCACAGTTGCCGCTCAAGTAGATCAGCCCATCCTTCATGCCGGCCGCCAAATCCCCGCCAGCATTACCGGCAATCAAAACTCGCCCGCCCGCCAGTTCCATCGCGGTTCGTTCCCCAACATCCCCCAAGATGCACAGGGTACCATTTTTCATTCGGTATCCCAGCTTCTCAATGCTCTTGCAATCCCCTTCGATCAAAACGGTATCCTCGCGGCTCGTTTCGCATCGCTCGACCTGAAACACTTTGGACATCGGCACGAGGCCTTGATCGGTCGCTATCGACATTGCCTCGATCGCCTCTTGGGAGAGGTTCTTGAAGGCTTCGGGGGAGAGCGACGATCCATCCATGCTACCCAAAAACGAACTTTGTTTCCGAAGGACTAGCATGTTGCATCAAGGAGCGAGAGGTTGAATGATTTTACCACGACACCATACGCTGGGGTCTTCAAAATAGGGACTGTTTCTCGAGCGTGCCATGCATTGCGAACCCAACACTTGGGATTGAAGCACATAAAAAAGTCCGATCTCTTGAAACTCGCGAGGGTCAAAGCCCGTCAGGGTAAAAGAGGGCAGAAATGCCTTCAGCTCGTAACCAAAGCTTCTGGAAAGCAGCCCGACCGAGATGTCCTTGGGATGAACTTCATCCGGGTTAGCACGGGCTCTTTGCATCGCACCTAGTTCGCCGTGCCCCCTCACGATTTCACTAGAATCGGTTGGATTGCACATCACATCGAACCGATGGCAATACGTTGTCCCCCGGTGCACGCCGGGACTCCAGCGGGTATCGATGTACAAGCTCAAGAGAAGGGTTGAATCGCCCCGTCGAGGTCCGTCCGGTTGCGACTTGCGAATCGAACCGTGCAGAAACAAGCCATCGTCGTTCCAGCCTATCGAGAACTCGGCAAAGCGTTTCTCGTCCGCCAAAGAACTCAGCGGTGGGATTCGAAAGGAATCGTCCAATTCCCATTCCAAACGTTCAGGCTTGGCAAACGATTTGGTGTCGTTCACATAGGCTATTGGAAAGCCCAAATCGAATAACCAGCTCGGGTCACCAAGTAGTTCGCTGAGCTTCACGGTTGCGTTCCTGCTTCCTTATCGCTGCTCTTGCGTACGATGGTGTACCATGCGAACAAATCAGTATCGAGATTCATGCCACCGGCAGCGTCCCAGCCAAGTGCATGACCCAGCCTTCGCGCTTCGGCATCGTCGACCACATCCAGATGCAGCACTTCGAAGCCGGCTTTGACGAAGGCGTCTTTGCTGAATGGCGATTCCCCTTCTGCCCAAGGGATGTAGGGCTTGTCAGCAGCCGCCTTGGCTGGACAAAAATTGTAAATGACAAAGAGACCGTTTGGCTTCAGCATCGCAGCGACACTCGCTAAGAAGGTTTCATCGTCGACCCCTAAATCAATCAGCATTCTCGGGTCGGACACTTCGCGCGACGGATGGATGTAACCTTTCTTGAGAACGTTCTTGGAAATCACAAGGTCAAAGTCTTGCCCCACTTTTTCCGTCAGTGTTTCGTCTTTGGGAAATTGTCCGTCATGCACAAAAACAGAGCCGTCACCCAGCGGCCCGCTGGCATTGGCGTACATCCGTTTCAGAAAAGGTGCAACGTCCACACCAACGCAATGATGCCCCATCAAAGCCAGCATGCGCAAGTGTCCGATACTTCCATACCCAAAGTCGAAAATCTTGGCCCCGGTGGCGGGCTCGAAGCCAGAAGTCACGGCCAAGTCTAACGCCCTTGCATAAGCCAGCGGCGAACCATAGCGAGCATAGTAAAACATCCCCTCATCGATCGTGATCTGTTTCCCGTTCGATTCGATTTGCCACGCTTCGACCGCTGGCAACTTGCCAACTTGTTTCATCCAATCGATCACCCAAGCATTGGAAATGACGGTCTCAGCATCTGAGACCTCGGATGCAAGTTGAGCCACGATCTCGCCGGGCTTTGCAACCTGTTGCGTCGTCTCTTGGCCGCTCGCGAAAGCGCTCCACCATGAGCCTAACAGCAATATCCAACAAATTTTCCGGTTCATGATTCGAAACGATGGTCTGGGGCTTACTGGCGGACTTACGGGGGCTCATTAGCTTTTGCTGGACGCCGCACGCGAATCTACCCGGGTCTGGATAAGGGATTTCACTCGGTTTAAGTTATAGTCGAATTCCTACGATTGACCAACCAGATCATCATGATGGCATCGTAAATCCAATGCGCGACGATGGGAACCAAAAGATTCTGGAAATACCAATGCAGCCCTCCCATGGCCAACCCCATCAGGAAGGCAAAAACGACGTAGGTGACGCTCATGGGATGAGCCAATCCAAACGCCAAAGAGCTAACCAGAAGGCCAATTGCCAGCGTTTGGGTTGTGCAGGTTTGCATCTCCCCCACCATCCCCTGCATGATCAGACCTCGAAAAAGCAGTTCTTCGCCGACGCCAGCAGCCAGCGCCACCGCGATCAATTGGCCCACCGAGAGACCATTCAGGAGAAGCCTCAATTGCTGCTCTGCGTATTCGCTGAGAGATTGAATGGCTCGAATGGGCAACATGCCAGATAGCTGCATCACAATCGCTAGAACGGTTCCAGCAACGCACCCTACAACCAAACCTTGTCCAACCGAATACCAATCTCTCCAATCTGGAATCAACGACCTTGGGTCCAAGCCCACAACCCAACCGGCAACGACGGCGATCAAACCAAGCCCTAGCTCGATAGCGCACATACTCAAAAAACGTTTATCTCGAGCCTCTAGCATGACCAACGGCATAACTGCTCCACATATCCCGCTGATCCATCGCGGACCCATCCATCCAATTGGCCTGGTTCCTTCATTTGTTGACCTCGCATAGTATGCACCGCCAAGTACTCGCATGCAACATCCGACAAATTGGACATGTCCCCCCAAAGCTTCTCGAATTGAGTTACCGGATAAACGTCTTCTTGCCCCAAACCCCATCGCTTCTTCACATCTTTGATCGTGATATAAGTAGGCATTTTCGCCGACATGGTACGAACGGCTTGCTGCGTTAATTCCTCGTTCGCTAGCTTCTCGCGATCGAGCTCAAAGATGGCCAGCAACTGATCAATATCGATCCAGGTCGTCATGGACGAATAGAAAGATAACGCAAACTCATCTCGCTCACGTGGCATTGCCATGCCCTCCAGAAGCCGCTTTCGACCTCCGACAATCGCTAAGCCGCCTCCGCGGTCGTCAATGCGCCGGCTGATTACTTCGAAACTAAGGCATGCACCGGAGTCGATGTGCTTGCTTAAAATAGTCGGATCCAGATTGGCGCCTAGCGTGTCGATGTTGTGCAACATCAACGTCTTTAAACTGGGTTGTGCAACAAGCATCTGATGCAACACACCGTTGCGCAGCATATTCGGAACTTCGTACCAATGCCCCACCGGATGCATGCATTGCTGAGGCAGATTGTCGGTATAATCACTGGCTTCACCTGTCGATTTTGCCCAACCCAAGATTGCCGCCTGAGCGCTCTCGCGGACTTTCTGTTGTTGTTCATCAAGAACTTGATGCGCCATTTCTTGCCAAAAGAACCGAAGATCACGGGCTGTCGGCACGGTTCGCAATCCTACCGACATTCCGCGTGAAAGATGGACGGGCCCTTCATATCCGTAATAGTTGTATTCGGACAAATGTTGCTCCATCGGCCCATGAGTCATGTAACCCGTGGTAAAGACATGAGGCACGGTCGCACCAAAGGTCTGCGAGGTTTTCCGGCTTTTGGCCAAATGGACTTCAATAAAACTGCGATGCTTCCCAGCAAACTTGCAGAAGGGGTGCATGCCTTTTACCACCCCAGCACCTCCAGTCCATCGCGATCCAACACCAGCCGCGAGCGTCACAACCGCAACTTCGCCTCGTTCCAACGCTTCACGGCCCGATTTTGATTCTATCGATTGGCCGCTGAGCTGGGGATTAAGAGCTCTTAAATCGATCAGATCTTTGGCGGGAACATCTTGAATGGTGGTTTCGGGATGAAGGCGATTTTCAGATAGACCAATCCGCCCCGAAAGCAACTCGCTTCGAATCAATTCATGCTGCTGTCGATCAAAGCCGTTGATGCGCAGCGATTCAAGCAGTTGCGTCTTTGAGTCGGAACCCGTCTGAGCTTGCGGCAAGATCCGGTCCAGCAGCCATCGAGCGCGACCATCCCCCTCGCGGCAGGATCGGTTCAGTCGCATCAGTTCACGCTGCGATTGAGCACTCAGATCACGCATGTCTTTGCGAATCAACTTGGGTGCCAAGATCGCATAGTAGCCGTCAGGCATGGTTGCAGCTTCCCCCTGGAGCAGTTCTGCCCAGGATCCACGGTCGTTGATCGCGAAATCATAGACAACCGGGTCCATCGCAAAAGGCAACTGGGTTTGCATCTCGCGTTTGGTGGTTACCAATGTTTGAAGCAACCAATCGCGAGCTTCTTTCTGGACTTCCGGTGCAAAGAAGAAACCCATCCCCCCACCCGACATCCCACCAAGCATCAGGAAGCCCCAGAACTGGTCTCCCCAACGGGCCCGGCATTGTTCGATCATCGAATCGGTGAAACAATTGGTGCACCATGGGATAATGACTTGAAGTGGACCGACGAAGTTCTCCGTGGTAAGCCGTGCAACGCTTCGAATATCTCCTTGTTCCATCGCATGGACCAGGTTCTCAAAAATGCGCTGTGCTTCTAGCCTAGCTTTCCATTCGCGATCGGCTCGAACCAGATATTTTTCAGAAACCATTTCTAAAATGGGTCCGACATTTTGCGCCATGCCGCCATAGATCAGAACCAGACTATCTTCGAGAGCCTTTCTGCTCTGAGGCGAAATACGATCCTCTTTCAAGATCGTGTGCTGCGGCATCAAGCGGCCTCGACTGACTCCAAACTCGGGATCGGTCTCCGACGCGAGCACTCCTTCGATCCGTTTGATACCCGGCCATACTCCACCTGAATCTTGCCAGCCACCACCTGATCCGCCCAGCCATTCGCCCAAGATGGCTCTTGCTGTGATCAAGCGTTGATCCATCTCTTGGAGCCCACCTTGCAATTCGGAAACTTGTCCGGTTGCTCGCATCAAGACCGAAATCAAGCATCCCAACAAATTGGTGGAAACGGCTAACCTGGAACCTTTGGGAATGTCGTTCACCTTGGATACCAGTTCCAAACCAAGCCCTGGCTCGCCAATAAGCGTTTCAAGCAATTCCGAGATCTTGCGGTGGCAACCTTCCATGGCGGGTGGAACCAACCCCGAAGCGATCAGAGCCGACTTCAGCAGGCCTAGATAGTCTTTCGCGAAATCAAACACTTCGTCGATCTCAGTCAGTTCCGCTTCAGCACCTAAGTCAGCGCTGACCAATCGCAGCACCGGACGGTCGATCACCCTCAGGTAGGCTTCAACTGGTGGTCGCGGCGATGCATCTCGGCCGTAAACCCCCAAGTCAACCGATGCATTGAGAACGCGAGCCCCCTCGGGGTAGTCCATCCCCAAGAAGAAGATATCGCTCCAGCCCGAGTGCGAAAAATCCATGCGCACGCTGGTCTTCTCACACAAGATCGGAAAATCTCCGGTCTCGGGATCGGGGCGGCTTAGCAATTTGTTGAGCCGAAGTGGGTGCTCGCTGGGATGCCCGATGCGAAACATCCATTGATTCCCTCGAACGGTTCGGACGCTACGGCGGACTTGGTCGGCAAGCGTTTGAATCCCCAGTTGATGGTACGCTCGAGCCAACGCGCTGGAGATGGCCAATGTCGGCCCATCTTGGCTTTGAATCGCGAGCATATGATCAATCGCTTCAGGGAAGCGCCGACCCAAGATATGCTGGTACGCCTCGTACGGTAGCAAACCACTTTGCGATTCCGGAAAGGTTTTCGGTAAATGGTAGCGATAGATGGCTGCTAGAAAGAATAGGGCTCGGACGCGATGGTACAGATTGCCCGTCCGCCGACGGAACGTGTCGAGATCCGCTGCCGCTTCCAAGAGCTGACTTGAACGGAGCCCAAAGCAAAGCGCTTCCAAGGTGCGATGCCGAATCGCATCGTCCAGCGATTCAATCGTTTCGATCCAAGGGTTGGATGCATGGTTGTTTAGGGGCATGGTTGTCGCTTCCTGTTACTTTTGTACCGCAAGAAGCTCAATCATGTCGCTGAGCACTTTATCACGATCTACGCCCGACAACGATAGAGCAAGCTGCGTATTGAGCAGCCCGTATTTGATCCCGATGTTGTAGCGGTGCCCTTGTGCCTCGCAAGCCAGATACCTTTCTCGCGATGCCAGCTCGTTCAACGCTTCGGCAAGAGACACGGGCCGATCGACGGTCCGAACGATTCGCTCCAGCACTTCCAAGATCATCGGCGTCAGCACGTGAATACCGAAGAAGCAAAGGTACATGCCGCTTCGAAAGCCTGCGATGTTCAATTCTTGTTCTGCTAAAGTCGGAGTGGGCTTCTCAATGACTCGTTTGACTTCATAGAGACGATCCGTCTGAGGCAATCTAAGTCCACCGATGGCCCCGAAAAACGGAAGCATTTTCTCTTTCGTAGCTTGGACACCGGAGACCGAGCAGCCTTCCGCACGAGCCACCTCGATCAGTTGCTGGGCACAGCTCTTTTCCTTGCTGCTCAAGTACAAATGGTCCCCGACCAAATGCAAAAAGGGCTCGTTCCCCAAAAAGGAGCGTGCCGATAAAATTGCCTGGCCATACCCTGTTGGTTGGGTTGGGTTACAAAAGTCAGCATGTCCAGGTAGCCACCTGCGGCCCGACGGTAGGCTTCTTCGTTGCCCGGGCTGATGACAATCGCCAAAGACTCGATTCCCGCCGAAACGACCTCTTCAATGATCATTTCCAGGGCTGTTTTTTCGACCCCGTCCCGGTCAACCAATCGCTGAAGCGGAAGCGCCGACTGGCCTGGGCCCGCCGCTGTTACAAGGGCTTTGCTGATTTGCATACTATCGAGTTCAATGGTGGAAACAGAAAAACGCTTAAACGCACGTCCGCAGACTAACCCGAACCAGGCATCGTTTCTACCTGGCCGCCTGCCCAAAATACCAAGAAATCGTTGTCTAACCAGAATTTCATGCAACTCATTCGGAATACGCGGAAAAACCCAGTCGAGAATATCGCTTTTGACGAAGCCATGATCGAATGGGCCGACACACGGTCGGAAAACGGGTTACCTAGCGAAGAACTGCTTCGCCTGTGGGAAATGCCCACTCCGTGCGTCGTGCTGGGCCGTGCCAGCAAGTGGGATATGGAGGTAAACCACGCCAACTGCGAACGGCATGGGATCCCTGTTTTTCGACGAATGAGCGGCGGCGCCACGGTCGTAGCTGGACCAGGTTGCTTGATGTATTCGCTTCTGTTGAGCTACGAATCTCGACCCGCGTTGCGAATGCTGGACGTGGCTCATGCCCAGGTAATGCAACGGGTCCGAGACGCAAGTCAGGAAACCCTAAAAGCGTTTGACTTACCGGGTGTGATCGAATTGCAAGGAACGTGTGATCTGACTTTGGCAAATCGCAAGTTCTCCGGGAATGCGCTGCGATGCAAACGAAACTGGATGCTCTATCACGGAACCATCTTGATTTCCATGCCACTGGAATGGCTGGGGCAGTATCTTTTGGAACCACCTCGTCAGCCCGAGTATCGCGAGAAACGCAATCATCTGGATTTCGTGACAACCTTGCTACCAGCCAATTCGAAGTGTTCGCCCATCGAATTTCGCCAAGTGCTTGAACAACAAATTGCCATCCAATGGGGCGCACATTGCGTCGAAGGCGAGCCGAGTTTCATCGATGAAATCGAAGCGTTGGAAGAACAGCTCATGGAGACGCGATACGGCAAGGATCCATGGCATCGCGGATCTTAGGGGCGATCGAAACGACTTTGACTTCTTGACTCCAATTAGTGAAAATCAATGCCGATTAGTATTCCCATTTTAACGACACTGATTGTCAATAAAGAAAGGTAACGAAATGCTCAAGCAAGAAGGTTACGAACTGATGGGGGCTGCGTTCGAGGTTTACAATGTTCAAGGCTATGGCATGGCAGAAGAAATCTACCAACAGAGCCTTGAAATCGAACTGGGCCTGCGTTCCATTCCGTTCATCAGCAAAGCACCTGTCGATGTCTACTTCAAAGGGCATAAGCTAAGTACAAAGTATCAACCGGATTTGCTTGTTTTCGGCGAAATCGTTGTTGAGCTAAAAGCGATCAAAGCACTTGCGTCGGAGCACGAAGCACAACTATTCAATTACATGCGTATCTCTGGAAAAAAGTTGGCTACTTGATCAACTTCGGGACTGCCTGTGAACTGGAATGGAAACGTTTTGTAATTTGAACAGAACTACCATTCTGAAACACTAATCTTCACTGATCGACACTAATCAGGATTGGAAAGGATACATGGCGGTTAGCCAATTGCGGTCGCTTTGGTTATTGAACGACTTCGGCCTTTTGGCTCCGATCAGTGAAAATTAGTGCCGATTAGTGTTCCTATTTCAGAAACACCGACTGAAAAATAGAGCTCGACCCCCGCTTGACGCTTCGGCGTATCGCCGAAAGCTCGGAATCACTTTGCGGTTGGTTAGCGTAGTTTATCCATGGTCAATCGGATGGAAGACAAGATGCCATTGGTCGCGTATTCGCTCGATGGAGTACCTGATAAATCAGCCAGCCATCTGCGGCTCACTTGAAGCGAAAGCCACGTTTTGAAGTCAGGACGTAACGAACAAAAAGCCTAAAAAGAGTCGGTCGAAAAATGAAAGACGAAAAATTTTCGAACCTCACATCGGCCAACTATCTTTCGACCCACATTTTTCGACCGTAGCCGCTCTGCATCCTCTCGAAATCAAACACCATTATGAGCCATTCCACATTTGTTCTTGGTTCAGAATTGGGCTGGCTC
>Ga0247836_1002898_pt1 | contig 23957 bp, 16 predicted proteins | sample LaCruzMarch2015__4_FD_187116 | JGI IMG/M metagenome (GOLD analysis project Ga0247836, IMG submission 187116) | Freshwater microbial communities from meromictic Lake La Cruz, Castile-La Mancha, Spain - LaCruzMarch2015_14m | ecosystem: Environmental > Aquatic > Freshwater > Lake | place: Spain... | reverse complement strand
ATTACTTGTATCAAAATTATTTCCTGCTTATTGGATAAGCCGTTACCCTTCTCGTTTTTGCGCGATCGCTTCTTATTCTGCTGAACTTGCTTATGCCCATTCACGGGAAGCGCGTCATTATTACGTATCTGCAAATCATCAACTATCAAAAGATAGTACCGCTGTTGGTAATTGGCTTACCCCAGATCGCGGTGGTTGTATTGCAGCAGGTGTACGCGGACCATTTACGGGTAAAGGATATGCACTTGGAATAATTGATGATCCATATAAAGGCCCAGAAGATGCAGGATCTGCTGCGCAACGCAAAAAACTAATCGAATGGTTTCAATCGGTCTGGCTTACCCGCGCAGAACCGGGGATTACACCGGGGGTTAGCCCCAAAGGGGCAGCACCAGGGTTAACAAGCCCCTCTGGGGCAAGTGCAGCTCAGGTAGTAGTGCTAACCCGTTGGCATCAGGATGATTTGATCGGTTGGTTGATGGAACAAGAAAATGGTGATGCCCCGCAGCATTGGCATGTTCTTAACCTCCCCGCCATTTGTGAAGCGCAGCCAGTATTCCCTCCAACGGTCACTGTTATTCCTGATTGGCGAGAAATAGGAGAAGCGTTATGCCCTGAACGTTTCCCATTAACTGAACTAAATCAGATACGTATTAGAGCTGGCCTTTATTGGTGGAATGCGCTCTATCAACAACGGCCATCACCAGCTGATGGCCTCCTATTTCAACGTCAATGGATTAAATACACAGGCCCAAAGGGCCAAGACCCACAGGGCCATACAAATAGGAAACCTGTAACCCCTGGTTATGCGCCTTTAGTGCTTAGTTGTGATTTGAGTTTTAAAGGCGCAGAAACAAATGACTACTGCGCTTTTGTCTTACTTGGCCTCATACCTGAAACCACTCCAATTCATCCGGCACAGCTTGCAAAAGCACAAGGTATGCAGCTGCATTCTTCCGCTGCATTAGTCCCAAAGGGACAAACCCCACAGGGGCAAGCCCCAAAAGGACAGACCCCACAGGAACAGATGGGGCTAAGCCCCCACCGAATTGAGGTACTTGCAAGTGAACACCAACATTTGGATTTACCAGGCGTTTTAAAACATCTCACCCAAACTCTGCAATTACTTTCAGAACAGGGTTTAAGTCCTGATGCCGTGTTAATAGAAGATGCAGCTAATGGGCCAGCGGTCTGCCAGCTATTACGACGACAAATACCTGGTTTGATTGCGATACGGCCTGTTGGTAGTAAATCAAGTCGCGCTCATGCAGCAGCACCATTAATGGAAGCAGGACAGCTTGCTTTTAATCCTGGTAATGAGGAATTAATAAATGAATTACTTGGTTTTCCTAATGCTGCCAATGACGATTTAGTCGATGCTTTTTGCCAAGGGGTGATCTGGCTGCAAAACAAATACTGGCGCGCAAATAGTAGAGGCACGCCTTTGCCACTGCTGTTTTCTCGCTAACACCAAACTGAACGTTTAAACCAATGACAACCCCACAGGGTCGAGCCCCAGAGGGTCGACATCTACCAAGGCCACTTGCTCCCACTGGGGCAACAGCTTCTGGGGTCCGTACCACTGGTATGGCAGTAAGGCCCTGCCAAATACGGCAACGATCGGACTTGCAGGTATGTGATGCATTAGTTGTTGAACATTTACCATTTGCTGCAAAAGTAGCCGCTAATTACGCCCGGCGTACTGGTCACCCGAAAGAAGATCTTGAACAATTAGCAGCAATTGGCTTAATAAAAGCATCTAGAAGATATGATGATAAAAGAATAAATAATAGCAAATCTAATTTTATTGCATATGCCAGGCCATTTGTAAATGGAGAAATTACCCATTACCTGCGTGATAAAGGGTTCTTGATCACAGTGCCAGGTCGCTGGCGTGAATTACATGTAAGGGGCCAAAAGCTGATTAGAGCTGGAACACGAGCGGAAAAAATACCTGAACTGCTCGGCATTACACCCACTCGCTGGGCTGAAATCGTAGAAGCATGTGCCGTAAGGGTTCTCGCAATGAATCAGATTGGAGAGGAGGAAGATTTATAGTTTTTTGTATAAAATAATATAAAAAAATTAATTCGGGTTGTAAAATAACGATTTTTTTAATTTGCTTCGATGGTCATCAGTTACACCTCTGGTGATCTCTTTGATACGAGCGGACTTCTTTGCTGAAACAGGGCCATTAAGTTGATTCATTAATCCCCATGGGGACTCAAATAAAACAAGACGCCTACTTTCCTGGCAGTGGGGAAACTGCAATATTGACTAATTAGAATGCTGAATCAATCTTGGGGCCCCTATTAGGAGTTGACAGAACAAGTCGACATCCTTATGATTTGAATAAATGCAAGTTATTCATGAACGAAATTGATATTGAAGTATTTGACTCGTTTCTCCCTAAGGCTGAATTCAACAAGCTCTCAGATAGCCAAAAAGTTGATTACTACTTTAATTTTTCTGATTGGTTTGAGGGAGTCATTGAGTCAGCAGATCCAGGAGACTATGGGTTTCCAGAGCTTTTCGAAGGCTTCTGCAAGGACATCTATCCAGAGACATGGAAAGAATTACTCAGTCAACTTGATATTGACGCTTTTGAAGACGCTGGAGAAGCTCTCAACTGTACAGTGCTAGAAATATTAAAGCGTAATAAAGTCGCCAACAAAGATATAGTTCTCTACATCGCAAACGCAACATACGACAATGACATCTTCTACTCTGCAGCAGTTGCCGCGAACAACTTAAAGCCCGCTGAGCGCGACGAAGGTGATTTGCCTCTTTTTTTCGAGTACGACGAAGAACTTGAGACAGGTTATATTGGTGGTCCGCACATAGCAAAGATTGCAGATGCATCTGCGGTTATTAAGATCGGCAAGAATAAGGCTGAAAGGTTGCAACACCTACGTGGGACCCTAGGCATCATTCAGCTCAAACAATATGCACAGTACTGGGATGAGAAGTCGGTTGATTCAAACTGCCTTAGCATTGAAGGATATGATTGTTTGTGTAAACATATAGCTTCTTATTTTAGGGGAGAAATTTCGGATTCTCAGTTTATGTATAAATTTTGTGAGTTTGTACCGGAGGCCATGGCTCGCGAGGCATGGCGTGACATTCAAAAGCAAATTAATGATGCTTCCCTTCTCCAGTGAAACATCTTAGGAATATTTGCAGGTAAAAATCCCACTAATGATATTAGCAAGTTTAGACTTAAATATAAAGCTAAATACCTCCCCTGTATCAGCAAATAAGTCCGCTTGTATTAAAGAAACGACCAGGGGTGCAACTAATAAATAGTGAGAACGATTTATGACGCCAAATTTCGTGGTGAAATTTGCAAACGGACGAGTCTTCCCAGCAGGGAAACATTTACTGAAATCTCAATGCTAAGGGCCTGAGTCGATAATGTTTTTGTTTAATCAATTTATTGGTTGGTATAGTGCCAAATATCGCCACAGATGGTTTAATACGTAACATCAAATCAACATCATTTTGGTTTAGCAGTAGATGGGTCACCTATGAAGCAGAGAGAAGAAAGCACCCCAAGGACTGGAGTAGACATTTAACAAACTGGCAACAACCAGAGATTGCAAAAATAAATCACCCAAGGCCGATAGAATTAATCGAGGCCCGTTAAATTACTGGTCTTACTTACTTGTATAAGCTGGAGAAAACAGCTAAGCAGTTAATATTCATAAGAAATAATACATTAATTGTTTGTTCGCCCGCCTGTTGCCATGCCATAAGCAGGAAGCAGTTTATATTCGATATGTTGCTTCACTCGGCATCACAGGCGGACAGCTTTGCTGATATATATCGAACCTTTCGCCTCAACAGAAGAATTCTGTCGCTGGCCCTAGCAAGGATCAAACCGTCGTCACCCATGAAATTTATTCACGCTGCCGACCTGCACTTAGATAGTCCTTTGAGAGGGCTGTCCAGATACGAAGAAGCACCTGTCGACGAACTTCGAATCGCCACTCGTGAGGCATTTAACAACCTGGTGGAGCTCGCTATTGAGGAGAAGGTTTCCTTTGTCCTGCTGGCTGGCGATCTCTACGACGGAACCTGGCAGGATTTCAGTACTGCAATCTTCCTGGCTAAAAAGCTAGGAGAGCTCGGCAGGGAAGGAATTCGGGTCTTTGGGGTATTGGGCAACCACGACGCCCAAAGTAAACTCACCAAAGAGCTAGAGAAGCCCAAGAACCTCACTCTTTTTCCTGCTGGAAAAGCTACTACAGAGATTCTTGAGGAACTTGAAGTCGCCATACACGGGCAGAGCTTTGATCAGCAGCACGTTGTGGACAATCTCGCTGAAGGTTTTCCTATGGCGAGGCCAGGCCTCTTCAACATCGGCCTGCTGCACACCAGCCTCGATGGCCGAGAGGGCCACGCGAACTATGCACCGTGCAAACTCGATGACCTGAGAGCCAAGGATTACCACTATTGGGCACTTGGCCATGTTCATGCCCACGAAAAGGTTTTGACAGACCCCTGGGTAGTTTTCCCTGGCTGCCTTCAGGGGCGACATGCCCGCGAGACCGGACCAAAGGGGTGTTGTGTTGTCACCGTCGAGGACGGTCAAGTTGAAAGCGTCGATCACCGGGCCCTAGATGTGGTCCGTTGGGCAAGATCAGAAGTGGACCTGAGCGAGGTCAACTCCCTGGAGGGCGTACTGGATAGAGCCGGCAAAGCCATGCGAGAGCTGCTTGATGACGCTGATGATCGCATTGTCGCTACGCGACTTCTCTTTGTGGGAGCCACCAAGGTGCACGGTGAACTCCAGGCAAAGACTCAATGGCTACGCCAAAAGCTCATGCAGCTGGCTGCCGAGCTGAATGCCGATCAGCTATGGATCGAGAAAGTGGTGATCGCTACGACCAGCAAACTTGATCGGGTGGCAGTGCTTTCTGGAGATGGAGCCCTAGGTGGACTAGCTAAAAGCATTATGGAAGTCAGCGAGAATCAGGGGGGAGTACGAGGACTCGATATAGCCCTATCGATGTTGAGGGACAAGCTGCCGCCGGAGGTATTTGTCGCGGAGGATGGGTTGAAGATTGATGACGAGATTGTGGTAGCAAGACTCATCCACGAGGCCAAGGAGTTGCTCGTTGGCAAGCTCCTGGAATCGGAGAGTGAATCATGAAAATCAAGCGTCTTGACCTGTTATCTTATGGACCATTTACCAACAAAGTCCTCGATCTAAGCGAGGGAAACCCTGGCCTGCACGTGGTTCTTGGTGCAAATGAGGCCGGCAAGAGCTCTACATTGCGAGCGCTAAAGGCCTGGCTATTTGGTATTGATGCACGCTCCCCAGACAACTTTATCCATGACTTTAGACAGCTTCGAGTAGGAGGCATCCTCGAAACTTCAGGGGGTCAGCAGATCTCCTGCATGAGGCGTAAGGGCAATAAAGATACATTGCTCGACGCCAAGACAGAACAACCTATCGGCGACACCATACTGAGCGATCTCTTGCCAGGGCTTGATGAAAAGCTCTTCTCTCAACTTCACGGCATTGATCATGCCGGGCTTGTGCAAGGAGGTCAGTCTATTCTCGAGCAAAGCGGCGACATCGGGAAGTCATTGTTTGGTGCGGCGTTGGGCACTAAGGGAAAAACTGACCTACTGGGCGAATTGGCATCCGAGGCGGATAAACTCTTCAAGGCCAGGGGCCAGAATCAGATCATCAATGCCGCTGCTGCGGAACTGAAAGAAGCCAGGCGCCAGGAGAAGCATGAATCTGTTTCCGTCAGGAACTGGAAGGATCTTCAGAAGGAATTAAAGCAAGTAGAGAAGGAGCTCGACAGGATTAATGAAGAGCTTGCAGAGGCCAGACGTTGTAAGAGCAAGCTTGAACGTTTCAACCGGGTAGCTGCTTCCTTGTCAGAACGCCGTGAACTGTTTGATCTTCTAGCTGCCCAGTGCGATTTGGTTTTGCTCCCAGAAGATTTTGGCGCTCGCCGGCAAGGAGCTCTCGATAAAATGGCGCATGCTCGGGAACGTCTACAGAAATCGAGCGCCAAGCTTGAGAGGTATCAACAAGAGGCTAAAGGTCTCAATGTGCCTCAAGGTCTCTTGGACAATCAGGGGGCTATCGAAGACCTTCAGCTTCAGTTAGGCGCTGTTCAGAAATCGATCAAGGACAAGCCTGGACAAGATGCGAAGCGTCGCGATCATCGCAATGCAGCCGAAGATCTGCTCACAGGAATTCGCCCTGACCTCAACCTGGAGACCGTACAGAGCCTGAAGCCACTCCTAAACAGAAAAAAATTTATTGCCAAATTAGCGCAGGACTCGAGTCTTCTGAAGCAAAAAATCGGACAGCTTGATAGCAAACTGCGAGGACTTTTCGACGATAAGAGCAGCCATGAGCAGGAGCTACATGCCATTGCTGGGCCTGGGCAAGATGTGAGCTCGCTAAAGAGCGCAACACTCAATGCACGCAAGTCAGGCGATCTAACAACGATGCTCACCAAAGCACGCGAAACAGTAAGTGATCTAGAGAATGCCTGCTTGCGTGAGTTGTCTCGTCTCGGTCGGTTCGACGGTGGCCTGGAGAAACTCACCGGCTCTTATATGCCCGAGATAGCTGTTTTAGACAAATTCGAGAAGAATTACTATCAGCTGGATGAGCAGATGCGAGAGTTTGATCGACGCAAAATCGAGGCGAGTGAGGAGCTCTGCAAGGCCGAGGACAATCTGAAAACTTTACTTCGCTCAAGCGAAATACCCACTCTTCATGAGTTGCAGAAAGCTCGCGAACATCGGGAGCGAGGTTGGAAGTTAATTCGCCGCAGTTATGTTGATGGAGTGGACATCGGTGCTGCTGCCACTGAGTACTCAGGCAGCAGATATCTCCCCGATGTATTCGAACAGGCTGTGTGTGACGCAGATGATGCCGCTGACAGGTTGCGCCTGGACGCACAGAAAGTACAAGAGCGCATTTTTATAGAAGACCAGATTCAAACCAGGAAAGATCTGATCTCCAAGGTTGAATGCCAACTTGATGATATTGCCATCACCCGAACCAAGCTTGAAGACGAATGGCATGTTGTTTGGCAGGGGATCTCTAGCCAGATAGGTACTCCCAAGGAGATGAAGGAATGGCTGCAGCGTGTAGAGCAGCTTCTCCAGAAAGTCGTACAACTTGAAACAGCAAAGTCTGATGTTTGTTCGCTTGAAGCAATGCGGGCTTCGCACCTTGGAACACTCATTGCGGAGCTTGAGAAACTGGGATATCAGCAGGAAAACAAGTCAAGTGAACTGGAGTTACTTCTTGAGCGCTCCGAACAAATCATTGCTCAACAGCAGAACAAGCAAAGGCGTGAAGGGGAGATCGAGGCTGTCCTGCACAAGCTTGATATCCAGATCGGGAATGCGAATGAAGATCTTCTGCAGGTGAAAGATGAAGATAAGAAATGGGATTTTAGCTGGTCAGAGGCAGTTGACGGCTTGGGTATTGGGACAACCCCGCAGCCTGAGCTGGCACTGGAAACCATGGACAAGCTAGAAGAGCTTTTCGATGAACTCAAGGAGGCAGACATCGCTCATAAGCGTATCTATGGCATGAATAAGGACGAGGAGCGCTTCTCGTGTGCCGTTTCTCTTGTCGCTAAGCGGATTGGAATCGAGATGGGCGACGCCAACCCAGCAGAAGTGACCCAGAACTTGGTTAAACAACTGGCCAGGGCTCAGGCCGATGCCGCCACCCTAGAAAAGCTTCGAACCCAGATCAATGAGCTGGAGGATGAAGTCGCTGAGGCATGCGAGGACATCAAAATCGCAGATGAATCCTTTGCTGCCCTAAGGACTGAGGCGGGTGTTTCAAGTGATGAAGAGATTCTTCCAGTACAGGAAAGTTCAATATTGAAACGGCAGCGCGCTCACCGAGTAAAGGAATTAGAGCAGCAACTGCATCAATTTGGGGAGGGCCACAGCATCGCTGAGCTCGAGACTGAGGCTTTGGAATTAGATGCAGATCAAGCGAGCGACCAACTAATTAAGCTGCAATCCAAACTTTCGGATCTTGCGACCGAGCGTGACGTAATGCGCGATAGCAGGAAAGAGTTTCTTGTTCAGATCCACGCCGTTGACGGCTCATCCAAGTCTGCTGAAGCCTCAGAGCTAGCCGAGCAGCTCCTGGCAAGCATTATCCCAGATACAGAGCAATACCTCCGCTACACCATAGCCCGACTTATTCTAGAAGAGCAAATAGAGATCTATCAGAGGAATAATCAGACGCCTGTTCTGAGGCGTGCCAGTGAGTTGTTTAAAAAAATGACCTTGGGTTCTTTCTCTGGTCTGCGCGATGAAATCGATGAGAAAGGTAAACCAATTTTACTAGGAGTTCGCCCTGACAAGACTGAGGTTGGTGTTGATGGAATGAGTGAAGGTACCCGTGATCAGCTCTTTTTGGCCTTACGTCTTTCGACCATAGAACTGCAAGGGGAGCAACAAGAGCGGCTGCCTTTCGTTGTCGACGACATATTGGTTGGGTTTGACGATGAACGCAGCAAGGCTTGCCTTGAAGTTTTGGCCGAGTTTGCCCAAAATTTTCAGGTATTGGTCTTCACCCATCACTCGATGGTGGCGCAAGCTGCTACAGAACTAGGCAACGAGAGTGGCGTGTATGTGCACTTATTGAGCGAGTAGCTATTTTAATCAAAGAGACTCTTGGCTGAAAATTTTTGCAAATATTAATTTTGCCGTTAGCAATGGGATTCAAGATCTGCTTGCGGCCGGTCTTGATCTCCAACACGTTGCGAAGGATGTGGACTAGCAGAGCAAATTGGAGAAAGCTCCCAGCTTTTCCCCCTCTGATGCATTGTCATGAGCTTTGTGGTAAAAGAAAGCTACAAGTAGTGGTTGCGATCAATGCAGGTAGCGAATGGCACTGCACTGTCCGCCAGCACTCTCCGCGATCCACTGGTCTCTCTTAATCGACATCGGCGCTTCAACAGAGCCGTTGCGATGTGCTTACATCAAGATCCCCTCACGAGAGATACAGCATCTGCGATCGCCAATTGTGCACGCAGGCTGAATCTTGAGTTTGAACTAGTCAACGAACAACTGGGGGTACCCAGCATTGTCAACGGGTTGCTGTGCAACAGAAGGCTGTGTCCATTTTGCGAGTGGCGACGGACAAGAACGTGGAGGGCACGACTCCTAAAAGGCCTGGAGGCGTACCATATTGAACAAAATAAGAGCTCAGCAATATTTCTCACTCTTACGGTAAGAAACTGCCAGATCTATGAACTTAGACACACCATAAAACGGATGCACTTAGCATTTAAACGTCTAACACTCATTAGAGGGTTCCCTGGGCGTGCCTGGTTTCGACGCACCGAAGTAACTGTTAACAAGGGATTGCGTCTAGGTACCCCCCTATTAGGCTCAAGCCTGCATCCGCACATCCACGCTCTTTTACTTGTGCGACCGTCCTACTGGAGCAGGGACTATTGGACTCAATTAAAATGGCAGCAAGAATGGCAAATGGCGGCCCGACTTGATTACACGCCAATTATCGACATTAGAAAAGCAAAATCAAAGCCTGGTGCGTCGCAGCGAGATATGCGCATTGCACCCATACTCGAAGCGGCAAAGTACACAACTAAGGCAACCGACCTGCTTGGTCTTGGCGAGCTGTTGCCGGCCTTCAATTCAGAAATGAAGCACCTGCGGCTCTATGGCGTCTCTGGCAAATTGCGCCAATACATTAAAACTCAAGAGCCAGAACCTGAAGAGCTTTTCGATTCAAGCCTTATTGATACCAAGGTACAAAAATTCTCGGCCGTTGCAAGCTGGTTTGATTCAATTCAAGAGTATCAGTTTACTCTCTAAATAACGATTAGATATCAATAACGATTAGGTATTGGCAGCAGTTGCGGCAGGCAATACCTCAGTGGCGTAGGGGTGTTTAGGCCGTAATCGCCGTAGTTACGTTTATCTACTCTCCCACCACCACAGCGGAGGGGGGACGTCCCATGCTGCGCACGGCCCTGCCGTGCGACGGTTTGGGCGCCCCTCCGTAGCGGCAAGATCAGGAATCTGGCAGTGTTCTGCCTTCTCTTGATAAGCCAGCATTTTGAGAAGCCCTGAAAATTTCACCACTCTGAGCGTGAAGCACCCTGTGATCGGTGACTTACAGGAAAGGGGAACAGCTTTTGGAGGCGTTTATGCCTCCTATTTAAAAGTACGTGGCGTCTTGTTTCTAGGATTTTTATTTAACAATACATACCAAAATGCACTTGAGCCAACAGCATCAGGACTCCTACCTGTCAGCAAAGACAGCATCATAATTAACAATTTTATTATCCAATAAGGCGTGTAAAAGCATTTTCACAGCTTTTATAATGAAAGAGTGTGTATATCATGCTTTCTTGCTGTATATACCGCCCATGCCAAATACCCGAACAGCTATTCGCTGGGCTGAAATCGTAGAAGCATGTGCCGTAAGAGTTGTTGCAATGAACCACATGGCGGAGGAGGAAGAGTTATAGATTTACTTCGAGGACGTGATGATAGAAAGTTTTGACCAGAACATAAAACCTATTAACTTGTAGTATTTGTAATTATCGTTGGTTGTAACCCGCGGGTTTTTCGATAAAAGAAGGATTATTTGCTGATGCATGGCTTGGAAAGAATCCTTAGCAATTAATGAAGATTGGGCTATGGATGACCGTAAGGATGAACTTTGGGATCTAGAGTTAGAAGCCTTCATGGGCAATATCGAAGGAGACTTAGATGCAGGATTTCTTAGCGTTGCTTTGGAAAATTTACCGAAGATCAGCAAAAGCGCGACATGGATGGCAGCAAGATAAACCCCAAGCTTGGGTTGTACGAGTGCCAGCTGTCTTTATTGATAACAACAGTCGATCTGCTATGGGGTCTTTCCAAACTGTTGTGATAGCTGAAACAGAAATAATGGCTTGGGAAACCGCTATGGATTGTGATACATGGGATAAGTTACCGTTTGAAGTTAAAGATGTTCAAGTATTCCCCTCTGAAATATCCTCTGGCACGAATGATCCTGTTAAAACCTCCTAAAATTATAAAGATTAATACCTACAGTGGCACTGTTTGCCGTATTGGCTAAAAATATATTTTAAAGAACACAATCAAAGTTGGCAAACTGAGGCTGTAAACAGTCATTAAATTGCTCCGTTAAGACCCAAGGAATCAATTAACAGGTGTGACATCTTTCCTGCCAGGGGGAATTGAGTGCTATCTTTTAAGTAAAGATGGGAACTCAAAATGAGGAGACTGACCCTGTCGGCATTGCTAGGCATGGTGCTGCTTTCTTTTGAGGCTGACGCAGCACTTTTACCCAGGAAGATTGGTGTCTGCTCAGAAACATTTGTAAAAGAAATCAACTACAGACTTGCTTCTGTGGATGCTAATGAGGTGTATATCCCTGTCCCTGGCTCAGGTTCAAGCATTACCTTCACTAATGGCGGCTACCAGGTCTCCTATGAGACCGTCGGCGCGATCCACAGAAGCAGGCGCGACGACAAAGTCAGAATGTGCCTGATATTTATTCCTGACTGCTCCCACGCCAGACCTAGTGACAAGAGAGGAAGGGTCTACAGAACGACCAACCTCAGAACCAGCGAGAGCTGGACACTTCCAGACAGCCAGCACAGCTGTGGTGGTGCATAACGAAGCGCTGCAAGGTATAAACCTTTTTCTGTCATCAGTTCATTTACTTTTCTGGCTGACTAGCTAGTCAACACAGATGCTCAACCCGCGGATTGAGGTCTGCTGCACATATTGCGGATTACTAGGCAACGCTGCCGTTTGTGCTTGAACTGGTGCAGAAGCAAGTCGCCGATGTCAGCGCTTGATGAGGTGAGGCTAAACCTGCAGGAGACGTGGCTTTGCAGTCCTTGATCCCATTAACCGCGTCTTGCTAACCATTGCATCATCGAATATGGCTTAAATCTAGAAATTGTCCCTGCGGGTAGGGATGGTCTATTTACTTGTAAAGGTCCCTGTACCAGCCTTTCTGGGTCAAGACCTCAGCAGCACCACGGATTTCGCTGGTTGCTGGGATGCAAAGCATTGAGATTCTGGGTTCTTGTCGGAAGCCTTCACTGCCGTAGCGGAAGTTCGCTTTCCAAGCCCCTTGAATACCCACGGTGGATTCGTTGGGGGTTCGCACCAGCGCGATGTGATCAGCTGCTGCGTCACAGTCAGCCATCGACGGGAAAGGAACTGCAGTGACGGTGCTCGATTCAGACCTCACCACCACGAGCATTGTCGCGGGTGCGGCATTTGCAGCCATTGGTGCTAAGACGGCAAATGCACTTAGAGCGGCGATTGCGTTCCTGAGTGTGGGCATGGGAATTCAATGTCAAAGACTTTTATACAAGCTTTCCCTGCTAGAGGGGCAGTTGCTCTATCAGTACCACTTGGCCCCCGAAGATTTATATATTTAGCCGGAAGAAGTGATGGTATCAAATTAAATTAAACCGCAAAATATAATAATATAAACCACTAGTAAGGATCGCTAGCTACGTCCGTGGTTTATTTAATAAAAGAAGAATTTTTTGCTGATACACGGGAAGGCTGTATGCAGTTATTAAATTGCTCCATTAAGTCCCCAAGGATTAAGTCAACAGGGGTGACAATTTTGCTGATACCTGGCTAGCAGTTTACTTTAACGTGTAGAATGATACTTAATATATTATCGCACTAGCCAACTTTTAATAGTTTCCACAAGACGGCCCCTTTTGCTGCTCAGCCATAAAGAGCGCTCTAGTTGAACCACTTTTGATTTGCGACGATAATCAATTTCATTGCGAACTATGTTATGAAGCTCCAAATCAACAGTTGTACTTGATTTCTTTCTGTAATATATATTTAATTCATGCAATTTACTGTCATCCATGTCTCGGGCTTTTAGGCCGTAAAATTGTCGACCCTCAGGCGTTAAACACATAAACATGCTCCAAAACCTTCTTATTTTAATGGCTACCGCAAGAAAAAGCAACCCAGCAACCAAATATTAACTCAGTATGCAAAATATTTGATATTTAGCATGCGTTACTGTTTGTATATTAATCAATGACATCTTAATCAGTCAATAACGGAGCTGTATAAAATCAGTCATGCTTACGTGGCCACAAAATCAAAGTTGATTTGCTGCTGAAGCATATAGAAGGGGTATCGTTTTCCATAGATTTACCAAATTAATGCTGAGGAATTCAAGAGGAACAACCGGGCCAATTGTTGTTCGCATGTGGATGTTTGCTTATAGCGTCTATACGAGCCAAGCTTCGCAGTAACGACGTAGACCGTGATGGCTGCATCAGCTCAGGTTGATCTTGGAACGCAAGGAGAGCTGGAGCTAGGCGTGCAGCACCCACGCTGGAGCAGGGATCTGGTGCGCTTTTTGCCCCTTAAGAGCCAATTTTTGCTGAGTGGCAATGTGCGTGATCGTTATCCACTGCAGGTAGAGCAGGGACGGGTACGGCCTTTGGCTCTGCAGAACTATCTAGCGGAGCTGCTCCGCTCTGCTGGGATTGCCCACGTGCTGGGGTTCGATCCAGTCAATGGCTTCTCTCTTCCCCTTAGCGACGGCCTGGATTTAGCAGCTGAATACCACGGTCTTGCTTTCCTTGGTCTCCAGTGGGGGCAAAACGGACAGGCCCCCGCCAGCGTCGCCCGGTTCTTTGAACTTTTGCCTGGCATTGTCCAGAACGAGGGGCAACCGATCGCCCTTCTGGCCGACTTCTCCTCCCGCTATCTGGCACGTGTTGATTTGCCAAGCCCCGATGAGCACAGCTGGTTCACTACTGCTCTCGTGCTGGGCCATGGTGTGAGGCCCAGGCCCGTTGGACCCAATCAATCCCCTCTGTTCAACCCCCTGATTTGGATTGCGGACAAAGATGGCGACTTGCCGCCATGGCTTGTGGTCAACAACCCCAGGCTTCGCTCGATCACGGTGCCCAATCCTGATCGCCACACCCGCCGCCAAGTTGCTCCCAGCCTTATCAGGGCCTTACCAGGTGCAGCTTCGTCCACCGAAGAAGGGTTGAGATCAGCAGAAAACACCTTGATCGAGCAGTCCGAAGGCTTGCTGCTAATCGACATGGTGGCGATTACGGATCTCTGCAGGCGGGAGGCGGTAGCGATTACCGAGTTAGGGGATGGCATCCGTCGGTTCAAGCTTGGCGTTACCGAAAATCCCTGGGCCCAGCTGAACCGCGAGCAGATCCGTCATGCGGACCAAACCGTCAGCCGCCGGATTAAGGGTCAAGACCATGCGGTGACCAAGATGCTGGACATCGTCAAACGGGCGGTGATTGGTCTGACAGGTGAGCAAGGCAAGTTAGGTCGGCCGCGAGGTGTTGCCTTCTTGGCCGGGCCCACTGGAACGGGCAAAACCGAATTAGCCAAAACCATCACCGAGCTCTTGTTTGGCGATGAGGGGGCATACATCCGATTTGATATGAGCGAGTTTGCCGCTGAGCACTCCGATCAACGCCTGATCGGAGCGCCTCCGGGCTACGTCGGTTACGACGTAGGCGGCGAACTAACCAATGCGATCCGAGAGAAGCCGTTCTCGGTGGTTCTCTTCGATGAAATAGAAAAAGCCCACCCGCGCATTCTCGACAAGTTTCTCCAGGTGCTGGACGACGGCGTTCTCACCTCTGGGCGAGGCGAAAGGGTCTACTTTTCTGAAGCTTTTTTGATTTTCACTTCCAATCTCGGCATCTACCGGATGGGGCCCAATGGTGAACGGGTTCCTAACACCAGCCCTGACGATCATTTTGAAGCAGTTCAGCAGAAGGTTTCTGGTGAAATTGACCGTTTTTTCAAGCTGGAACTTGGGCGACCTGAAATTTTGAACCGTATCGGCGAAAACGTCATCGTCTTTGATTTCATCCGTCCAGATGTGGGGGAGGAGATCTTTTTGATGATGGTGGCAGCGATTCTGGAGCGGGTTGATAGAGCGACGGGCCGCCGCGTCACGCTCAGTGATTCGGCACGCCAAGAATTGCAAGCCATTTGTCTCGCTGATCTTTCAGATGGCGGACGTGGGATTCGCAATCAACTTGAAGCTCACTTGGTTAACCCCTTGGCTCGAGCACTCTTTGACCAGCCAGCCACCGGGCCCACCTGCGTCAGGGCTGTTCGCATCAGCGGTGGTTTAACGACCCTGGAATTCCAGGCGGGAGAGGGAATCTGAGATGACAGCTGCGCCAATGCTTGTCAATCTGAGCAGGCTCCACTTCCCCGTCAGCAGCCTTGGCTTTGGGCAGCGAGTTGCGGTCTGGTTTCAGGGATGCTCCTTGCAGTGCCCTGGTTGCGTCAGCCGGGACACCTGGGAGCACGGGCTGGGAACCATGCCCCTTGAAGGTTTACTGGAGCAAATCGTTCACTGGAGTGCCGCCGCCGATGGCCTCACGGTTTCAGGGGGGGAACCCTTTGAACAACCAGGTGCCCTGCGGGAACTGCTGCTCTGGTGGCGACAGCAACAGGGGGGCGATGCTCTGGTCTTTTCAGGCCTTAGCTGGGAGCAGCTTCAAAGCACCTATCCAGACATCCTTGAGTTAATCGATGTTTTGATAAGTGACCCGTTTGAGGCTGGAGCGGGCCAAAGCTTGCCCCTACGGGGCTCAGATAACCAACGGCTGCATTGCCTTACGCCCCTAGGCCAGGAGCGCTACCGGCAGTTGCCGGAGGAGCATGTTTTGGATGTTTGCCTCGATGGCGACAAGGTTTGGTTGGCTGGGATCCCCCGCCAAGGGGATCTGGCCAAGCTGCGCAAAAAGCTCCAGGGTTTGGGGCTTGAGCTCAGCACATCAGATCAGGCGGGGTGCATGCCATGACAATCCGCCTGGTGAAAACATGCCCGAGCTCGAGCTGTGGCCATGCCAACGACCCTGGTGAGTTCTATTGCGTTGGCATCTTGCCCACAGGCCAGCCTTGTGGCTTCCCGCTATTCGATGTGCCAGCCCTACCCGAGGGCGGGCAACCAATCCGCCTTGAACTTGGAGAACCCGCTGCGGATTTGCCTGGGCCCCCAGCAGTAGAGACCCCAGAAAAGAAAGTTCCAGATGATCTTTCAACCAGTGATGGACGTTCGTGCCTTAACGGCCATGCCATGGAGGCCAATGATCAAATTTGCCTGAGCTGTGGAGCAAGCGCAGTAGAGGCTTCAGAGCACCTGGCTGACGACACCTCCAGTGGTGCCATCGAGGCCATAACGGGTCAGCGACTCGATGCCATTCCCGCCGAGTACCGCGCCGACGACGCGTTTTTGCGCAGCTTGCTCAGGATCGTGCATACCAAACTGGAGACCCATACCAGTGATGGCCATGGGCATGGCGCTATTTGCCCGGATGTCTTTGTTGTTCACAGCCTTGATCCCTTGGAGGTGTCGTTGCTGGAGTCGGCCTTCGCAGCAAGCCAAGCCCCTGGAAGTGGTGATCTAACGCTCAACGGCAATGCTCAGATTTCGCGTTACTCGCCACCTGAGCAACTGATCGGTATCCAATCTCCGGCCTCCGATTGGTGGAGTGTGGGCTTGGTGTTGCTGGAGCAATGGCAAGGGCCCGCGCTTTGGGAAGGGATCCACGAACGGGCCTGGTTGCTGCATGTGATCACCGAAGGCGTTGCTATACCGGCTGCGATTGAGCCCGATTGGCGCGATCTTCTGATGGGTCTATTGACCCGAGATCACAGCCAGCGCTGGGGAGCGGAGCAAGTGGGACGTTGGCTTTCTGGGGATCGTGATATCGCGATTCACTACGAAAGTGCAGCAAGCGAAGGAGCAGGGGAAGCGATTGTTCTGGCGGGTGTGCGCCATCGCAGCACAGCCAGATATGCCCTTGCCGCTGCCCAGGAGCAAAACTGGGAACAGGGTTTGGAGCAACTCATCAACGGTGAATTGCTCACCTGGCTTGAGCAAAAGCAATGGGATACAGAAATCATTGCCGAAATACGCCGCCTCGCCAATGACGGGGCCCTGCTCTGCGATGAACGGTTCATGGTGGTTCTGCTGTTGTTGAACCCCAACCTGCCCCTTTGCTTCAAGGGTGACTTGGTAACCAGAGCCACCTTGGCTGCTACCCCGGAGCGCTCCCGAGATTGGTTGCGGGGATCCCTGCCAGAGGTGTTACTCCGGATTAAGAGCCAAACCTGGCTGGCTGATCTGGCCGCACGACGCTCTAATGCCATGGAGCTGGCCAGGAACCTGAAGCTCAGCCTTGAGGAAGCACGCTTTGAAGCCGCTGCTTTGGTGAGCAACAGGCAACAGCTGGAAGCGGCCTGGGCCCAACGTCGCCGTGATTGGCCTGATGCCATCCATCAAGGGGTCTTGAATCTGATCAGCAAAGGCAACCGCAGCGACGAAGAGCTGCTGCTGTTGATTAGTGCCCCCCTCGAGCGGTTCCGTTCAGCCGCCTTGGTGCTGGAAGAAGCCAGGCAAGCGGCTGCAACTGCAGAGCTTCTTGATGGTTGGAGTGACGATGCTGCTCGGCCTTGGTTGGAGCAAGAACGACACAGGATTCTTAATACCCTCTCTGATCGTTTGGCGGATTTCGTGCGCTGCGGTACCCCCATGGCAGATCATTGGGCCGACCAATTCCGCTACGAGCGGCGCATACCCCTTGCAAGGGCCCTTGTTCTATTGGCCATCTCTCCTGGGCAATGGCAACGGCCGAAAGGAGGTGAACACTGGCAACGGCTTATGCATTTTTTTCAGCGGCGTGTCCTGGGGGACATCCAGCGCGGTCCGTTGCTTGCCTTAAACATCAAGCCGAGCAGTGACGGGATTGATCTCAACGAACTTGGTAGCGATTCATTGCCGGCACAAGCCCTTCTTGATCACATCGTCTCTAGGCGGTCGTCGCTGCGGCTCATCGATCCCAGCCGCTTGGAGGAAGCGCCGGGTTTGGCCCAGCGCTTGCGGCGTCTCCGGCAAACCGTTGAGGCCTACCAGCGCGAAACAGGGATAGCCACATTGCATTTGGGCTTTCCCTTGCTGCTTTTGAAACCGTCAACGGCAGAGCAGTACGAAACAAACCAATCCAATCTTGTTCCGGTCCTGCTTTGGCCCTTGCAGCTCAGCTCAGGCCAACCAGGTACTGGGCCAGCCCTTGGTTTTGATAGCGAACGCCAAGACGGGGAAGGTATTCGCCTGAATCCGGCACTAATGAACCTGCTTAGCCAGGGGCAGCGCCTCAAGCTAGAAGCAGCGGCCAAGGAAATCAGCCAGCGGGCAGTCCTCACTGGCGTGCAAGTGATGGAGGTACTGAGCAACATCTTTTCAAGCAGTGAGATGGAAATAAAGCCCTGCCCCCAGGAGCGCAAGCTCGCCAAGGACGAAAGCCAACGCCTCTGCGCAGCAGCGGCCCTCTTTCAATGCAAATTCTCTGACCAAACCTTGGCCCATGAATTAGCCCAACTAGAACGCAAACCAGCGCTGCAAGGGCCCATGGCCGCCCTCTTGCGGCTTAGCGATGAGCAGGCAGTTAGCTCCGCGTTAAAAGCAAGTGACCCATCCGAGAACGATTTGATCCTGGTCAGCCAGGCCGATCCCTCCCAGAAACGAGCAGTTGAGAAGGCGCGTCAGAACCCAGGAGTTCTGATTCAAGGCCCGCCGGGAACGGGCAAAAGCCAAACCATCGTGAATGTGGTGGCTGACGCCATTGGTCGCGGCGAACGGGTTTTGGTGGTGTGCCAGAAACAGGCCGCATTGGAGGTGGTCCGCAACCGCCTGGAGGCCGTAGGGCTCGGCGCAAAGCTGGCTCTGATTACGGATTTAGGCCGGGATCGCCGCATCGTCCTCCAGCAGTTGAGGCAAGAACTCGACAACCTGGCTTCTTGTGCCGATGCCCGCTCGCTGGCACCAGCACGAGAAGCCATCGCCACCGATGTCTACCGGCTTGAAAGCGAGCTCGATGATCTGCATCAAGCCATGGCGATGGCCGTTGGCAGCAGTGGCTTCCGCTACGGGCAGGTGATTGAGGAGTTGATCGCCGCCCAGGGCCTGGGTAGCAGCTTGGATCTTCCTGGCTTGAGGCCTGGGCTCGTGGGCCTGCACCACGAACAGGTGCGAACCCTGGCAGAGCTGGGCGGAGATCTGGCCCCCCTGTGGTTAAGAGCCAAGGTAGAAGGGAGTGCCCTCAAGGTGCTGCAGCGCTTTTCAACGGATTCAGGCAACCTGGCTTCTCTGCAAGACGCCCTCAACAAACTTGCCAATGCGGAGCAGTACCGGCAAGAAGCCTGCACAGAAGCAAGCCTGCACTCCGGCGGGGTACTTGAACCGCAAGATGCAAAGCAAACAGAACACTGGCTCCAGCTGCACGGAGCAAGGTTTATTGCCGCGAGTCAGACGTTGGCGGCGCTATTGCCGGGCTGGCTTCCTTTATTTAGCGATTCCAGCGGCCAAGCCCTTGAGGAGCGCCTCGCGATGGAGATCCGTCAGCTGAGGCTGATGCAAGAACCCGGCATCGCCCTGCGTTGGCACTCAGTCTTGGAGCACGTCACTGATGTCGATCTCGACAAGCTCAATCAGGCAACAGGCCGGTGGTTGCGTTGGCATCGATCCATGCTGCGACATGTCTATCCCCGTTTTGGCCAAGCCAAGGCCACTATTGGCGCCCTAGCGAGTGCTGCTCTTGGCCTTGGTGCAGCTGGGGTGGGAGAGCTCAAAACCTATCTAGACCACGCTATTGGGCTGAGGGTCCATTGCCGGGCTTTTGAATCGATTCAACGTGCTCTTGGACTTGATGCCAAGGAGATCAACAGGCGCCCATTGCAACTCTTGGGGCAATTGGAAGCACTTTCGATCCTGCTACAGCAAGGGCGATCCCTTGTCGAAGGAGCTGGCCAGTGCCCGGAACCCCAAGCCTGCGAGCTGGCCCTGCAATCGGGTAGTACCGAATCCCTGCGGGACTTGGTGGGCAGCCTGCGTCTTGGGATCCACCGCCAGGCCCTACGGCAACGCAGCCTGCAGCGCCTAGACGCCTTGACGCCTTGGTTTCAACCCGATTGGATCGCCAGTTGCGCCGAGGCGGTGGCCCTGAATCAATCCATCAGCACTGAGCTCGCTGCCATCACTGCCGCCATCCCCACAGTGGTGGACTACCAGCTGTATGACAGCCGCAGCCGGGGCCTATCGGAGCAGGAGCGCCAGCTGCTCAGCCACTTCAGCGCTAAACGCTCCCGCCTTGAACAGGGCCCTGAAACAGCGGTGGGATCAATCGTGCGGCAAACAATCTGGCGTGAGGCGCTGTTGGCATGGCAAACGCAAGCGGAGGCTGAGGAGCCAGTGTTGTTGCTGGCCCGTGAAGACGTGGAGCGCAGGGTGAAGCGGCTTGCCGATCAAGACGAGCGGCTTGTAGCCATCAATCGAGAACAGACCGCTGCCTTGCAAAAGCCCGAGCGAGTCATGAAACGGGCGCAATGGGATGAGGTGGTGATGCTCACAGGGCCCAGAGCACGCAAGCTGCGCGAGGTGGTGGAACTTGGCGAGGAGCGGGGGCTCTTTGAGCTCAAACCAGTGTGGTTAGCCAACCCGGAAACGGTGGCCCGCATCTTCCCACTGCGACAGAACTTGTTTGATCTGGTGATTTTTGATGAGGCTTCTCAATTGCCGGTGGAGCACGCCTTGCCGGCTCTTTACCGAGCGGGTCGGGTCGTCATTAGTGGTGATGACAAGCAACTGCCCCCTACCAGAGTTGGGAGAAAGAGTGTTGACAACGGCACTACGGATGACAACGACGAGCTGGATGTGTTTTCAGAGGACGTCTTTGAAGCCCATGAAGTGCGGCGTCAAGTAAAGGACTGTTGCAACCTCTTGGAACTTGCAACGGCGGCTGGTCTGGCCGAGGTTTCGCTTGATATTCACTATCGCTCCACCTATCGACCTCTGATTAGCCATTCAAACGCCGCTTTTTATCAAGGCAAGCTAAGCATTCCGGCCCTGCATCCCGCCGATGAAATCTGCAAGCGCAGGCCCCTGGAGCTGATTGCTATCAATGGTATCTACGAGGGCAGAAGCAACCGCGATGAAGCAGAAGCAATCGTGGCCTTTCTTGCTGATCTTTGGAGTAGCCAGCCGGAGGCCCCCAGCCTTGGAGTCGTGAGTTTCAACAAAATCCAAGCCAATCTGATCGAAGATTTACTGGAGGAGAAGGCCGATCAAGATGAGGCCTTCTTTAAGGCTCTAGTTCGTGAACGGGCTCGGCGGCACAACGGAGAAGACTCTGGCTTCTTCGTTAAAAATCTTGAAAATGTGCAGGGGGATGAACGCGATTGGATCCTGTTTTCGACCACTTTTGGCCGGGATCAGCAAGGACGCTTCAGTCGTTACTTTGGCTCGTTGGGGCAACAGGGAGGGGAACGGCGTCTCAATGTTGCTACCTCCAGGGCCCGCGACAAGGTAGTGATCTTTAACTCAATGCCGATTGAAGAGATCAGTGATCTCCCCAAAAGCCGCAGACCACCAGAAACTGCCCGTGACTTTCTCCAGTCCTATTTGATCTATGCCTCCGCCATCTCCGATGGCCGACTGGACGATGGGGAGCGCTGGCTTGAGCGCATTAATGCTAGGCCTCGCCATGACACCAGCCATGGGGCAGCCCAAGGGAACAACCGCGCATTTGTGGCAACGGTGGCCGAACACCTCGAGGGGCTGGGGTATGCGGTTGAACGGGCCCCGGCACAGGATGCTTTTGGCTTTGATCTGGCCATTAGGGATCCCGCCACAGGGCTGTTTGCTCTTGGTATTGAGTGTGATGCCCCGCGGCACCATGATTTAAAGCAAGCTCGCGATCGAGAGATCTGGCGGCCGGCGGTGCTTAAACGCTGCATGCCCTATACCCACCGCATCTGGTCGCGGCTCTGGTTGTGCGATGCCAGCAGCGAGAAAAGCCACCTGCAGCGAGCACTTCAGCAAGCACTACCAGCTCCGCCCTAATCCCGGCTAGTTCCCCATCTCTTCTGCCAAACCTTCAGAGCACTACTTCCTTTCCAAACCATGAGCGGTCCTAAAATTGTCGATATCCGTGCCCTGCAGGCCCAGCGTGAACGTCAGCTGAGGTTGCTGCGCGAGCGCATTGCATACCAACGCAAGCAGTGGGAGCGCTCCAGCAAGCGGCTGCAGGATGCCATAAATGAACTGGCCGAGCAGGCCGATAGCCAGACCGTTAAGACGATCAAGGCTGCGGTGCAGCAAATCGAGCAGCGCTTCCAAAACTTGCCCGATGACACCGATCTAGAGCAAATGCTGCAGCTCAGTGAGGCTCATCTTCAGTTTATTGAACAGGAAACTAAGGAGCTCAAAGAGCAGCTCACCCGTGAGTTGGGTGATGCCCGCCAGGGCCGGCGCTCCCTGCAGCTGGCCATCGCTGATGCGGCCAGCCGGTTGGAGTGTGCGGGCCTTGGCCCCGAACGGGATGAACTTCTTGCTCAAGCCACCGCTGCTGCCCTTGAAATTGCCCTGGATCAACTCAATGCTGCCGCCGTAGAAGAGAGCGATGGGGCCCTTGTTGCAGCCACTACAGCACTGGTGGGGAGCATCAAGACCGAAAAGATTGATGCCATGCCAACAATTGATGCCGCTGGCGAGCGGGTCGTGCATTTGCTGGTGCAACTAGAGCTACTGGGGGAATCCAGCCAGATCGAAGGGTTCGCTCAACGCCTAGAGAACTTAGCTTCAATGGTCGACGCATCCCAGCGCCGTCTCCTCACTGATTCGTTGGCCTTAGAGATCGATGCAGCTATCAGTGCTGATCGCGTGGAACAAAGCCATCAGGCCAGCCTGGCTGCACTGGAAGCAGAACTAGCGATCTATCCAGCAGCGCCAGCTGCATTGATCGAGCAGCTGCAGAGCTTGAAATTGAAAGGTCAGCCACAAGCAGTGATGACCGAGGTTGCAGCAGTGGTACGCAACTGGTGCGATACCGAAGCCCGCCGCCAAGATGGCGAACAGATCCGCTCACTGGTACTTGGATCCCTGCGAGAGCTGGGTTACGACGTACGGGAAGGCATGGCAACAGCCTGGGCAGAAGGCGGCCAGCTGATGTTGCAAAAACCCGGGAGCAGTGACTACGGAGTAGAGCTGCAGGATGTAGATGGTCGCGTGCGCACCCAAGTGGTGCGCTTTGGTGATCCGGCTACAGGCCCATCTGAACAACAAAAACAGCGGGATGTCGAGGTGGAGCAGCAATGGTGCACCGCCCATTCGGCCGTACTTAAAAACCTTCAAGACGCAGGTCTTGAGGCGAAGATCTTGGCCTCACGCAGGATTGGCGAGCTGCCCTTGGAAGTCAGGGCTGTGGATTCAGCAACGACCGCGGAACAGCGCAATGTCGCGACCAGCCCAGCACCCCCTAGACAGCGCCAAATAAAAGAGAATTAGTACAAGATTTTGTAGGCCTTGCCATCACCATTGGTATCGAGATATTTACGCAATTAACAAGTAAGATCACACCATTTAGAGGCGCTCATAACTACTTAATTAATATTAACTGGAGAATTGTTTCTATGGCTTCTAATGATTGCTCAATGCATACCAAACATGTTTGCGGTCACAGCATCAAGCTCCTTTCTCTGAATCTAAAAAAGCAATAACTACTAACAACTTTATTTTTTTAACAGGGCAATTAAAAGTCTATCAATAGTTATAATGTTTGGATATTGCGCATTTCAAGCATTCTTGCCAAAACCTACCGGCAATAGCAGGTACCTGCTGATCCTGCTTGCACATCCCTTTTGATTCTCCCCCCGAAATTCCGGTTCCTATTCATCCAAGACTTTTAGCAATCCTGCCGCGTTTGCAGTTAGTGCACGATTGTTGGGATTTACTTAATAACCAGAAGGAGTATTACCTGCCCCGTGGGGAGCGAGAACCTGATTCGGCATACAAAAGGCGTATTGATGCAGCCTTGCCATCAGGTTTTTTTCGTGATGCGCTGCGCACGTTTGCT
>Ga0247836_1002893_pt1 | contig 23988 bp, 24 predicted proteins | sample LaCruzMarch2015__4_FD_187116 | JGI IMG/M metagenome (GOLD analysis project Ga0247836, IMG submission 187116) | Freshwater microbial communities from meromictic Lake La Cruz, Castile-La Mancha, Spain - LaCruzMarch2015_14m | ecosystem: Environmental > Aquatic > Freshwater > Lake | place: Spain... | reverse complement strand
CGCCGGGCGGCACCACATGCTGATGGTGGGCTCGCCGGGGTCGGGAAAGTCGATGCTGGCGGCCCGCCTTCCCGGCATCCTGCCCCCCCTGTCGGCCACCGAAGCCCTTGAAACCTCGATGATCCACTCGCTCGCAGGGTTGTTGACCGACGGCGGCATCTCGCGCAGCCGCCCGTACCGCGAGCCGCATCATACCGCGTCGATGGCGGCGATCGTGGGCGGGGGCAAATCCGCCAAACCGGGCGAGATTTCCCTGGCGCACAACGGCGTGCTGTTCCTCGACGAATTCCCCGAATTCGCCCGCCCCGTGCTGGAAACCCTGCGCCAGCCGATCGAGACGGGCGACGTGGTGGTGGCCCGCGCCAATGCCCATATCCGCTACCCCTGCCGGTTCCTGCTGGTCGCCGCCGCCAACCCGTGCAAATGCGGCTTCCTGACCGACCCGGCGCGGGCCTGTGCCAAGGTGCCGCACTGCGGCGAAGACTATCTCGGGCGCATTTCGGGCCCGATGATGGACCGGTTCGACCTGCGGGTGGATGTGCCGCCGGTGGCCTATACCGACCTCGACCTGCCCGCCTCGGGCGATACCTCGGCACAAGTCGGCGCGCGGGTCACGGCCGCGCGGGCAGTGCAAGAGGCGCGCTTTGCCGACCACCCGGGCATGCGGGTCAATGCCGACCTCGAAGGCGCGGTTCTGGAAGACGTTGCGGGGCCGGATGCCGAAAGCCGGGCGCTGTTGGCCAAGGTGGCAGACCGCTTCGGCCTTTCGGCGCGCGGCTATCACCGCATCTTGCGGGTGGCGCGGACGATCGCCGACCTCGCAGGGTCGGACCGCGTGGCGCTGCCGCATATCGCCGAGGCGGTCAGCTTTCGCATCGCGGTCGGGGCGAAAAGCTGACCCGCTCTCCGGGCCGAACGTTCCGCGCAAAGCCCCCGCCCGGCGTCAAGGGCCGCGCTTGGCCTCGATCACCTGCCAGATCCGTTCGGCGGCATTGATCCCGTCGAACCGCTCCAGTTCCTGAATCCCGGTGGGCGAGGTCACGTTGATCTCGGTCAGATAGTCGCCGATCACGTCGATCCCGACGAAAACCTGGCCCTTTTCCTTCAGCACCGGCCCGATCGCCGCGCAAATCTCAAGATCGCGGGCCGTCAGCCCCACCGGCTCGGGCCGCCCCCCGGCATGCATGTTCGACCGGGTCTCGCCGGCCTGCGGCACCCGGTTGATCGCGCCCACCGGCTCGCCATCGACCAGAATCACCCGCTTGTCGCCCTGCGACACCGCCGGCAGGAACTTCTGCACGATCAAAGGCTCGCGGTTGATGCCCATGAACAGCTCGTGCAGCGAGGCCAGATTGCGGTCGCCGGGGTCCAGCCGGAACACCCCGGCCCCGCCATTGCCGTAAAGCGGCTTCAGGATCACATCGCCATGCCGCGCCTTGAAGGCCCGGATCGTGGCCAGATCGCGGGCAATGGCGGTCGGCGGGGTCAGGTCGGGGAACCGCAGGACCAGCAGTTTTTCCGGGCTGTTGCGCACCCAGAACGGATCGTTGACCACCAGCGTGCGCGGATGGATCATCTCGAGCAGATGCGTGGTGGTGATGTAGCCCATGTCGAAGGGCGGATCCTGCCGCAGCCAGACGACATCGAACTCCGCCAGATCGACCTCGGTTTCAGCCCCGTAGCTTACAGGATTGCCGACCTCGCGCCGCACCTCGATCGGCCAGCCGCGCGCCATCACCCGGCCCTCGACAAAAGCCAGCCGGTCCGGGGTGTAGTAGAACAGCCGATGCCCGCGCGCCTGTGCCTCCAGCGCGATGCGGAACGTGCTGTCGGCGTTGATGTTGACAGCCCCGATCGGGTCCATCTGCAAAGCGACATTCAGCGGCATCGGTCTCTCCTGATCTGACGCCCCTTGATGGCGCAGAGCTCCGACAGATGCAATTGATCAGGCGGCGAAGACATTCTCGCGCAGTTCGATCCGTCCATGGCAATCGACCAGAGCCACATCGAACCGCACATCGGTCGCCTGACCCCGGGGTTCGCCCCCGAGAAATTCGGACGCCGCGCCATAGATCCGCGCAATCTGCCGGTCGGTCAGACGTTCGGCGGCCCGGGCGTGGCTCTTGCTTTTCTTGACTTCGATGAAAATCACATTCGCCCCGTCGCGGGCAATCAGGTCGATCTCGCCACAGGACCCGCGCCAGCGCCGCGCCGCGATGGCGCGTCCGGATCTGACATAGATCTGTGCCACCTGATCTTCGGCGGCGAGGCCTGCGTGATAGGATATCCGTCCGGTCATTCCGCGTCTCCCAGGTCGAGCGCGCGTTGATAAAGATCGCGCCGCGCGAGTCCCAGCTTGCTTGCCACCTCGCTTGCTGCATCTTTCACCGAAAGGACTTTCAATGCCGTTAACAGCGCCTCATCGATCACGGAGTCATCGACCACGCTTGGGCTTGCCCGATCCACCACGACGACCACTTCGCCCTTGACGTCACGGGCAGCGTAGGTGTCTGCAAGCTGCCCCAAGGATCCGCGGGTGACCTCCTCGAACCGTTTGGTCAGTTCGCGGCACACGGCCGCCTCGCGCCGCGGACCGAGGATCGTCGCCATGTCCGCAAGACTGCGGGCGAGCCGCCGGGGCGATTCGTAGAACACCAGGGTGGCCGGCACGCCTGCCAGGTCGGTCAGGCTGCGGCAGCGGGCGGCGGTGGTGTTCGGCAGAAATCCCGCGAACAGGAAGCGGTCGGTGGGCAGCCCCGCCACACCGAGCGCGCAGAGCACGGCCGAGGGGCCCGGTGCCGCGATCAGCGGCAGACCGTCGGCGATCGCCGCGCGGGCGAGCTGAAATCCCGGATCGGCGATCAGCGGCGTTCCCGCTTCGGACGCATAAACTACCGATTTGCCCGCGTGCAGCGCCGCCAGCAGGCGCGGGCGGGCCGCTTCGCCGTTGTGGTCGTGATAGGCCACCAGCGGACGCCCGCCGAGCGGGATGCCGTGGATCTCCATCAGATGGCGCAGGGTTCGGGTGTCTTCGGCGGCCAGCACATCCGCCGCCGCCAGAATATCGAGCGCGCGCAGCGTGATGTCGCGCGCGGCACCGATCGGCGTCGCGATGAAGTAAAGCCCCGCGCCAAGCGCCGCACGCGGCGGTGCCCCGCGCGGTCCGTCGTCGCCGATTGTCGCATCCGCCTTGCCTGACAAGTTTACATCCCCGGCCGAACCGCATAGTTTGGGCCGCGTTGCTTCCGCCTCTGAACGTGAGGACTGCCCCATGGTGTCTGTTTTGGCCTTCGCCCGCAAGTCGCTGGTCCGCTTTGTTTTTGGCGCGGCGCTCTTGTCGCTTGCCGCCTGCACCACCGGGCCGATCCTTCCCGGCGCAGGTCCCGCGACCGGCGGCAGCGGCACGGTCAATGTGGCGTTGCTGGTTCCGGGCGGGTCCGGTCAGGCCAGCGACGAATTGTTGGCGCGGTCACTGCAGAACGCGGCGCGTCTGGCGATGGCAGAGCTGAACGGGGTGACGATCAACCTCAAGGTCTACAACACCGCAGGCCAGCCCGCCCAGGCCCAGGCGATGGCGCTGCAGGCCGCCGACGAGGGCGCGCAGGTCATCCTCGGCCCGGTCTTCGCGCAGGAGGCCAATGCGGCGGGAGTTGGCGTGGCGGGGCGCGGGCTGAACGTGCTCAGCTTCTCGAACAACCCCGACATCGCCGGGGGCAACGTGTTCGTGCTGGGGCAGACCTTCGAGAACACCGCGACCCGTCTGGCGCGTTACGCGGTGCGCAACGGCAAGTCGCGGATCATGATCGTGCATGACAGCAACACCGCCGGCGAGTTGGGTCGGGCGGCGATTGCGCGGGGCGTGGCGGCGGCGGGCGGGTCGGTCGTGGCGGTCGGGGCTTACGAATTCTCGCAGAACGGCGTGGTCGCTGCGGCTCCGGGCATCGTGGCGTCGGCCCGGTCCACCACGGCGGATGCGGTGTTCCTGACGGCGGATACCGCCGGGGCCTTGCCGCTGATCACCCAACTGCTGCGCGACAACGGGCTCGACACCGAGGCGACCCGGCTGATCGGGTTGACCCGCTGGGACATTCCGGCGGCCACGGTGGCCCTGCCGGGGGTTCAGGGCGGCTGGTTCGCCCTGCCCGACCCGGCGCTCTATTCCCAGTATCAGTCGCGCTATCAGGCGGCCTATGGCGAAGCGCCGCATCCGATCTCGGGCCTGGCCTATGACGGCATCGCGGCGATCGGGGCGCTGGCGAAACGCGGGCAATCCGGGGCGCTCGCGGCCTCGGCCCTGACGCAGGGCGCGGGCTTTGTCGGTGTGAACGGCATTTTCCGCCTGCGCAGCGACGGCACCAACGAACGCGGCCTCGCGGTGGCGCAGGTGCGCAACAGCCAGGTCGTCGTCATCGACCCCGCCCCGCGCAGCTTTGGCGGCGCCGGGTTCTGATCCGGCACCCCGGACGTGCCCGCCCCCGCCACGACAGTCCTCCGGATCGCGACGCAACCGTCCGACCCGCAACCGTCGGAACCGTTGATCCTGCCCGCCGCGCAGATCCTTGATCTGCAGCCCCTTCTGGCCCGGATCGACGCCGATCTGGGGGCCGACGCCGATCGTCGGACCATGCGCCAGCGGGCCGGGCGCCATCTGGCCGAAGCCAAGGCCGCAGGCACGGCCGCGCTCGCCGCCGCCTTTGCCGCGCGTCCGCTGGCGGCGCGCGAGTTGATCCGGGCGCAGGCGCATCTCACCGACGGTCTGGTGCGGGCGGCCTTTGCGGTGGCACGGACCCATCTGCACCCGGCCCCCAACCCGACCGAGGCCGAACGAATTGCCGTGGTCGCGGTGGGCGGCTATGGCCGGTCGGAGATGGCCCCGCAGTCCGACGTCGATCTGCTGTTTCTGGCGCCGTGGAAGCTGACCCCCTGGGCCGAAAGCCTGATCGAGTCGATGCTCTACCTGTTGTGGGACCTCAAGCTGAAGGTCGGCCAGTCCAGCCGCACCGTGAAGGAATGCCTGCGGCTCGGCCGCGACGACATCACGATCCGCACCGCTTTGCTGGAGTATCGCTTCATCACCGGGGATGCCGCCTTGGCGGTCGAGATGGGCGAACGGCTGTGGTCGGAGCTGTTTCGCGCCAGCGGCCCCGAGTTCATCGAGGCCAAGCTCGCCGAACGCGCCGCGCGCCACAAACGGCAAGGCGGGCAGCGCTATGTGCTGGAACCCAACGTCAAGGAAGGCAAGGGCGGGTTGCGCGATCTGCAGACCCTGTATTGGATCGGCAAATACCTGCACCGGGTGCCGCATGCGGAGGGGCTGGTCGAGGCCGGGCTGTTTTCGCAGGACGAATACGAAACCTTCGCCCGCGCCGAGGATTTCCTGTGGACCGTGCGCTGCCATCTGCACCTGATCACCGGGCGGGCCACCGATCAGTTGACCTTCGATCAGCAGGTCGAGGTTGCCGCCCGCATGGGTTACCGCGATGCGGGCGGGCGGCGGGCGGTCGAGATCTTCATGCAGGACTACTTCCGGCAGGCGACCCGCGTCGGCGAGCTGACCCGCATCTTCCTGACCGAACTGGAGGCGCGGCATGTGAAGCCCGAGTCGAACCTGCTGGGCCTGCTCAAACGCCCCAAACGGGTGCGCGCCGGGTTGAAACTGGTACAAAGCCGGATCGACGTGGTCGACCCGGTGGCTTTTCTCTCCGACAAGCTGAACCTGCTGCGGGTGTTCGAAGAGGCGCTGCGCACCGGCTATCTGCTGCACCCCAACGTGATGCGGCTGATCTCGGCCAACCTGTCCCTGATCGACGACGAGATGCGCACGGACCCCGAGGCGGTGCGGATTTTCCTCGACCTGATGCTGAAACACGGCAACCCGGAACGCTCATTGCGCCGGATGAACGAGTTGGGCGTGCTGTCCGCCTTCATTCCGGAATTCGAGCCGATCGTGGCGATGATGCAGTTCAACCTCTACCACCACTACACGGTGGACGAACACATCATCCAGTGCATCAGCACGCTGGCCCAGATCGAACGCGGCGAGCTGATCGAGGAGCTGCCGCTGTCCAGCCGCATCCTGACCGCCGGGGTAAACCGCAAGGTGTTGTATCTGGCGCTGTTCCTGCATGACATCGGCAAGGGCCGCCCCGAGGATCACGCCATCCTGGGCGCCCAGATCGCCCGCCGCGTCGGCCCGCGTCTGGGGCTGACGACCGAAGAGACCGAGACGGTCGAGTGGCTGGTGCGCTATCACCTGCTGATGTCCGACATGGCGCAGAAACGCGACATCGGCGATCCGCGCACGGTGCGCGACTTTGCCAAGGCGGTGAAGACCCGCAAGCGGCTCGATCTGCTCTGCGTCCTGACGGTCTGCGACATTCGCGGCGTGGGGCCGGGCACCTGGAACAATTGGAAGGCCATGCTGCTGCGCCAGCTCTACCGCGACACCGAACAGGCGCTGGAAGGCGGACTGGAATCGATCAACCGCGAGAACCGCGAAGACGAGGCCAAGCAGGCCCTGCGCGCCCGGCTGGCGGCCTGGTCCGCCGCCGATCTGCGCGCCGAAACCAACCGGCACTACGCCCCCTACTGGCGCGGCCTGCCCACCGACGCGCATGAGGTGTTCGCCCGCCTGCTGATCGGCCTGCCCGACGACGAGATCCGCATCGACCTGCACCCAGAACCGGCGCGCGACGCCACCCGCGCCTGTTTCGCGCTGGTCGATCACCCCGGCATCTTCTCGCGGCTGGCGGGCGCACTGGCGCTGGTCGGGGCCAACGTGGTGGACGCGCGCACCTATACCTCGAAGGACGGCTACGCCACCGCGGTCTTCTGGGTGCAGGACATCGAAGGCCACCCCTACGAGGTCGCCCGTCTGCCCCGCCTGCGCGGCATGATCGAAAAGACCCTGAAAGGCGAGGTGGTGGCCCGCGACGCCCTGAAGGACCGCGACCGGGTCAAGAAACGCGAACGCGAATTCCGCTTTCCGACCCACATCACCTTCGACAATGACGGATCCGAGATCTACACGATCATCGAGGTCGACACCCGCGACCGCCCCGGCCTGCTGTATGACCTGACCCGCACCCTAGCCGCCAGCAACGTCTATATCGCCAGCGCCGTGATCGCGACCTATGGCGCGCAGGTTGTGGACAGCTTCTACGTCAAGGACATGTTCGGATTGAAACTCCACACCCGCTCGCGGCAGGAAAATCTGGAACGCAAGCTGCGCCAGGCGATTGCCGACGGGGTGGAGCGGGCGGCCACATGAAACGACCCGCCAGCCTGATCCGCAACGTGATGACCGTCGGCGGCTGGACGCTGCTTTCCCGCGGGGCGGGCTTTGCCCGCGACGTGATGATGGCGGCCTACCTCGGCACCGGCCCGGTGGCCGAGGCGTTCCTGATCGCGTTCTCCCTGCCCAACATCTTTCGCCGCTTCTTCGCCGAAGGCGCGTTCAACATGGCCTTCGTGCCGATGTTCGCCAAAAAGCTGGAAGGCGGCGAAGACGCGGGTGGCTTTGCCCGCGATGCGTTCAACGGGCTGGCGGGCGTGCTGGTGCTGTTTTCGGTGCTTGGCACCCTTGCCATGCCCTGGCTGGTCTGGGCGATGGCCTCGGGGTTTGTCGGCGACGCGCGGTTCGACCTCGCGGTTCATTTCGGGCGCATCGCGTTTTCCTACATCCTGTTCATCTCGCTCGTGGCCCTGCTGTCGGGGGTGCTGAACGCGCATGGCAGGTTCACCGAAGCGTCCTTCGTGCCGGTGCTGATGAACCTGATGTTCATCGCCGCCATGCTGCTGGCCGCTCAGGCGGGGTGGGATATGGGCCTGACCCTGGCCTGGACCGTGCCGGTGACCGGGGTGGTGCAGTTTGCCTTCACCTGGGTGTCGGCGCGCCGTCTGGGCTATCGCTTTCCGCTGCGCCGGCCGAAACTCACACCCGAGTTGCGCCGCCTCGCCCTGATCGCCGCCCCGGCCGTGCTGGCGGGCGGGGTGGTGCAGATCAACCTGCTGGTGGGCCGCCAGGTGGCCAGCTTCACCGACGGCGCGGTGGCGTGGCTCTCCTATGCCGACCGGCTGTATCAACTGCCGCTCGGCGTTGTGGGCATCGCCATCGGCACGGTCCTGTTGCCCGACCTGTCGCGCCGGTTGCGCAGCGGCGATGCACAGGGTGGGCGCGACAGCCTGAACCGGGGGGGCGAGTTCGCCCTCGCCCTGACCCTGCCCGCCGCGGTGGCCCTGATGGTGATCGCGGGGCCCTTGTGTTCGGTGCTGTATCAGCGCGGCGCGTTTTCCGCCGCCGATGCCACGGCTACGGCGCTGGCGCTGGCGATCTATGGCGCGGGGCTGCCGGCCTTCGTGCTGCAAAAGGTTCTGCAGCCGCTGTTTTACGCGCGCGAAGACACCCGGCGGCCGTTCAACTATGCCGTAGTGTCGATGATCACCAATGCCGGGATCGCGGTTGGCCTGATGCCGCTGATCGGCTTCGCCGCCGCCGCCCTGGCCACCACCCTGTCGGGCTGGATCATGCTGGCGCAACTCTGGATCGGCTCGCGCCGCATGGGGCCCGAGGCGCGTCTGGATGCCCGCTTTGCCGCCCGGGTGCCGCGCATCGTGCTGGCGTCGGGGCTGATGGGCGCGCTGCTGGCCGGGTTGGCCTGGCTGCTGGCGGGACCGCTTGCGACGGGTGGATTGCGCTATCTGGCGCTGGCCGGTCTGGTCGGGTCCGGGATTGCGGGGTATTTCGCGGTCGGCACCGCCATCGGGGCCTTCAGCCTGTCAGACTTCCGCAGCGCGTTGCGCCGTCAACGCTGACGCAACCGCGCCCGCAGCCGCGCGATCCCGCCGGGGCTGACCACGAACGACAGCATAACCCCCGCCGCAAACCCCGCCAACTCCGCCACCCAATACCAGCCCCCCCCGAACAGCAGCCCGAACAGCAACTGGAACCCCATCAGCACCCCGATCATCCGGAACGCCTGCAACTGGTTCCCCCCCGACCGCACCTGCCGCATCCACAGGATGTAGCTGAACGCCCCGATCAGCCCGTAATCCCCCGGATAGCCCCCGATCAGCGCCCCTGCTCCCCAGGGCAGCGCGGTAAAGGCCAGCGCTCCCGCCACCACCGCCCCGAAGAACACCACCAGCACCGCCCACCAGCGGAACACCTCGCCCACCATCTTGCCCAGGGCGAGCAGGATCACGATCACGAACAGCGCATGGGTGAAATCGCCATGCACCAGCAGATAGGTCACCAGCCGCGCCAACCCCGCCAGCGGATATTGCCCCGCCTCGATCATCGCGCGCATCAACTCGGGCGAGAACCCGAACCGCTGCACCGCATCCAGCCGCCAGCCGCTCGCCGCCCCCCCCACCAACCCGGCGCTCTCCAGCCCCAGCACCACCTCCATCGCGATCAGCGGCAAGGTCAGCACCCAGACGACGGGGGGCAGCGGGTTCAGCGGGGGCGCGTTGTGGTCCATTGCGGGCCTTTCCGGTGATCGCTTGGGTTGGATACGGGCGAGCATGGCTCTGGCGACATCTTGCGTTTTCGCATCCGGCACAGCAGGCCGCAAGCGCAAGGGGAAAACACCGTTGCAAGGACGAAGCCTGTGTCATTGCCGCCCAACCAGAGGAGCGGCAGCCCTTGCGGCACAGCCTTGATATCGCACCTGTTCGGCAGCTAAAGCGTCAGGATGAGTTCCGAAATCTCATAGGTTTCTTCCAACCAGACCATCAGGCTCTTTCGCGTCCATCCGCCGGTCTTGAGCCGACCCGTGTGCGCCGCCGATACAAGTCGGGTCGACTCGATCGGAATGAACCTCACGACCGGAAACCCGGTGACATCCACCACCACCACCCGGTCGCAAGCCTCCAGCGAAGAGATCAGGGTTTCCTTCGTCGATGTTCGCCCGACCCCGACATATTTCGATTGCTGGAACTTGACGCCTTTTCCGGTCAGGGCCTTGACGCTGATCGCCGCATTTCCCAGTTGGCCAAGCGCAAACGCCCCGTCAGAGAATGGCGTGTTGCTGTTGGTATGTTTGATGAAGTCATACAGCTTTCGCCCCCAGAATTCGCTGAACGGCCATGCCCCGCGGCCATCGCCGAACGCCTCGACAACCTCGGTGGCCCCGATGTGCAGAGCATCCGCGATCAGGGCAACATCGAACGTCAGGGAGCTGATGACCAGCTTCGGCTTTTTCATTCCTCGTCCCGAAGCCGCGTGATGGCGGCCGAAACATACCCGGCGTCGATTTCTATTCCGATCCCGTCGCAGCCAAGACGTTGGGCCGCAACGAGGGTCGTCCCGGTGCCAAGAAAGGGATCCAGAACAACCAAGGGACCAGAGCCATGCAGCCGAATACACCGATCCGGCAGTGCCACCGGAAAACCGGCGGGGTGATTGAACTTCTGCGCCTTGGTTCTGACAGTCTCATACGGAATGAACCAGACATTCCCGCTGCAACGCTTATCGTTCGCGTGGCCCCAGCGGGCGATGTTGCTTTTGTCCTTGAACGGAACCCCGATCGCAAGCCGGTCGATCTCGGTGTGGCCCGACTTTGTGAAGTGGAAGATGGTCTCGTGGTTGTTGTTCAGAAAACGCCTGCTGGTGATCGGCTTGAAATGCCCGAGCGTATCGTCCCCGATCGCCAGCGATTTCACCCAGGTAATGTGGTTTTGCAGTTGGAAAACACCCCTGAATGCGCCGGCCACATCCATGACCAGCCAGGGGTCGGACCCCGTTCCGCCCACGTTCAGGAAGAACGACCCGTCTTCGGCCAAGACCCGAAACAACTCTCGACCGATCTCTGCAAGCCAGGCCAGATACATGTCGCGCGGCATCCGGTCTTCATAGGACCGATAGTTTATCCCGATGTTGTAGGGCGGTGACGTCACCACGACATCGACGGAGCCATCCCGGATTGCCCCCAGCCGCGTCAGGCAGTCACCTTGAAAGATGGTTTGTCGGCCCACCCTGATCGCGTCGTCCCTGCCGCGCTCGGTGGCGATGTCCGTCTGAAAGTTCATACGCAACCTGATTTGCATCCCGCTTGGCCACAACCATGACAGATGCGGTGCCGTTCGTACAGGGGCCAACTGCACAAGACCGGGTCGGCAATCGCCACGTGCCTAAAGATATTGCTCGCCACCGGGGGATGCGTTGCCACCTGCAGACCTGATTGACCCTCTGGCGAGGCGGCGATAAGCCGTTGCGACCGATAGTTCCAGATGGAGTTCCCATGTCGCAGCCGGTCCACACGCCCCCGGCGTTTCCGCCCCGCATCTTCTCGGGCATCCAGCCGTCGGGCGGACTGACCTTGGGCAACTACCTTGGCGCGCTCAAGCGGTTCGTCGAAAAGCAGGACGAGGGGATCGAGACGATCTACTGCCTGGTCGACATGCACGCGATCACCGTCTGGCAGGACCCCGCAAAACTGCGTCAACAGACCCGCGAGGCGGCGGCGGGGTTCATCGCGGCGGGCATCGACCCGGCGCGGTCGATCCTCTTCAACCAATCCCAGGTCACCGCCCATGTCGAGCTGGGGTGGATTTTCACCTGCGTGGCGCGGATGGGCTGGATGAGCCGGATGACCCAGTTCAAGGACAAGGCCGGCAAGAATTCCGAGGCCGTCAGCTTGGGCCTTTTCGCCTACCCCGCGCTGATGGCCGCCGACATCCTGGCCTACAAGGCGACCCATGTGCCGGTGGGCGAGGATCAGAAGCAGCATCTGGAATTGGCCCGCGACATCGCGATCAAGTTCAACAACGACTACAAGGTGGATTTCTTCCCCGTGGTCGAACCGGTGATCGAAGGGGCCGCGACCCGCGTGATGTCCCTTCGCGATGGCACGATGAAGATGTCGAAATCCGACCCTTCCGACCAGTCGCGCATCAACCTGACCGACGACGCCGACACGATCGCCAAGAAGATCCGCAAGGCCAAGACCGACGCAGACCCGCTGCCCGACCATCTGGACGGCCTGAAGGATCGCCCCGAGGCGCGCAATCTGGTCAACATCTATGCCGCCCTCGCAGGCCATACCCCCGCGCAGGTGATCGCCGATTATCGGGGGGCACAGTTCGGCACCTTCAAGCCGGCGCTGGCGGACCTTGCCGTGGCAAAACTGTCGCCGATCACCTCGGAAATGATCCGGCTGATGCGGGACCCCGGCGAGATCGACCGGATCCTTGGCGCAGGCGCGCTGGAGGCCGAGGCCATCGCGCGCCCGATCGTCGACGAGGTCTATGATATCCTCGGGATGATCCGGTCGCGGCCCCGCTGATGCGCCGCCTTGCGCGCCTCGTCGTCGGGGTGGCGCTGGCGGGGTCGCTGGGGCTGAGCGGATGGTCGGCGCTGCAGGTCGCGCGGGACCCGATGCTGCGGCCGATCGTCGAAAGCAGCGCGGAACAGATCGTGGCGGCTACCGACCAGATGATGGCGCGCGCCGCCACGCCCGAACGGCTGTCCGCCCTGATCGACGCGCGCCTTGCCGAAGACCCGCGCAACTGGGTGGCGCTGCAGGCGCTGGAGGACGAAGTCCGCGCCCGCGGCCTGGCACTTTCGCCCGAAACCCGCACGGCCTATGACGCTGCCTGGTCTGCCGATGGCAGTGTGATGGCATCTGTGACCGCGTGTGCGGCCTGCGCCTATGACCCCGCAACCTGCAGCCTGTCGAACCTGCTGATCTGCCAGGCCCCGGTGGCGCTGACCCCGATCGGCGATCTGGCCGGGATCACGCGGGCCGGCGTGGCCTGGGGCACCGGGGGCAAGATCGACGAGATCGACCTGGGCCTTTCGCTTCTGGGCCTCGGGGCGACAGGGCTGGTGGTGGCGTCCGGCGGCACCTCGGCCATGGTCAAGGCGGGGGCGGGCACCGCAAAGATGGCGCGCCGCATGGACCTTCTGTCGCCACGGCTGACGGCGATGGCCACAGATGCCGTGCGGCAGGGCGTGGATTGGGCAGCCCTTCCAGCCGTGCGGTCCGGCGACGATCTGGCCCGCGCGGTGCGCAGCGAGGCGTTCGCCCCGCTGATAGACGTCGCGGTGGACCTTGACCGGTTGCGCGCGGCCACCAGCCCCACGGCGGCGTTGCATCTGCTGCCGCTGGTCGACGGTGCCGCCGACGCCCGCCGCCTGGCCCGCGCGGGCGAAGCCCTCGGGCCGCGTCTGGTGGCCCGCGCCGAGGTGCTGGGCAAGGCGCGGCTGCTGCGCGCGACCCTGCGCGTCACGGATGTCGCGCTGGCTCTGGTCATGGGGCTGGCGGGGTTTTGCGTCACGCTGGCCGGGATGGTCGGGGGATGGCTGCAGACGGCGCTCTGGCGAAGGCTTCTGCACCTGGCACGCTGAGCCGGGCATCGCGGCCAAAACTCGCCTGTGGATTGTTTCATTTCCTTCACGGAATCGATTCCGACTCACGGCACCGTTTAACCTATGGGCGTCCCCGCCCTGTCCGCGCCGGGCTGTCCCCCCTGTCCAACGGGCGACGCGTTCGCCTGTTCCCGGCCTGACATGGCCCCCGGATCCGTCCCGGTCTGGGGGCCTCTTTTTTGCCGGGACGCAGCCCTTGTGTGCAATCCGGCCGGGGCGCAGGGGGTCGGAATCCCTTATGATGACATGAGTCACCCCGCGAGGTCCGCATGTCCGTCCTTCCTGCCACCACCCGCGTCGGCCACATTCACCTGAAGGTCGCCGATCTGGATCGGGCGATCGGTTTCTACAGCGGCATCCTCGGGTTCGAGGTGCAGCAAAGGTTCGGCACCCAGGCGGCGTTCCTGTCGGCGGGCGGCTATCATCACCACATCGGGCTGAACACCTGGGAGTCCGCCGGGGCCACTCCGCCGCCGCCGGGCCATACGGGCCTGTATCACACCGCCTTCCTATTTCCCGACCGCCGGTCGCTGGCCCAGGTTCTGCAGCGGTTGATCGCAGCGGACTGGCCGTTGACCGGCGCGTCGGATCACGGGGTGTCCGAGGCGATCTATCTCGACGATCCCGATGGCAACGGGGTGGAGTTGTATCGCGACCGCCCCGAGGCGGACTGGCCGCGCCGCCCCGACGGGTCGCTTGCGATGATGACAGCGCGGCTCGACCTGCGGGCCCTGCTGGCCGAGGCCTAACGCCCCAGCATCTCGACCAGCCGGGTGCGCGCGTCCGGCAACGGGCGGTCGTTCAGCACCGGGGCCAGTTCGCGGGCCAGGAAATGCCCGGTGATCGCCAGACCCTGCGCAATCTCGGCGGGCGTGCCGCCGCCCTGCCCCATCAGGCAGGCGGGCAGCGGCATCAGCCGCGCGGCCCAGTCCCCCGCCCCTGCCCGGCTGACCGCCCGACCGGTGCGCGGACTGACGTAGGCCAGATCGGTGGTGTCGCCTGTCACCGCGCAGGCGGTCAGGTCAAGTCCGAACCCCAACTCCTCCAGCAGCAGAACCTCCCACCGCAGATAGCGCGCGGGCCAGTCCGCCCCGGCCTCCAGATCGTCCAGCAGCGCGATGGTCGCCCGCCACAGCACCGCATGACCCTCGCGTTCCGGCAGGCACAGCCGCAGCAATGCGCAGACCGCGTTCAGCCCGCCAAGCGCCCGCCTGTCCGCCAGCAGCCCGGCCCGCGCGCGCAACGGCTCTACCGTGTAGACCCCGAGCTGATCCCCCAGCCGCGCCCGCCAGGCGACCTGCACCTGACTGCCGGGCTGCAGGGTCGCGGCCATCCTGCGCGATGCCCCGCCCCGCACGATGCCCGCGTGACGGCCGTGGGCCGCTGTGAACACCTCGATGATCGCCGAACTTTCGCCATGCAACCGCAGGGTCAGGATCGCGCCTTCGTCTTGCCACTCCATGCGGTCACTATCGCGGCGCGACCGGGCCGGAGCAAGCCCCGACCTACAACCCGTCCCCGTCCAGCAGGGTGCGGCCATGGCGATCCTCCAGCTCGATCACCCACAGGTCGGGGTCGCGCCTGCGTTCGCGGGCCAGCAGCGCATCGACCTCCGCCTCGGGCCCCTCGGCCAGTGTGACCCAGACCCGCGTCTCGGTGGCCAGATCGAACTGCCGCCGGAAGGCCTGCGCCCGGCCATCCAGCGTGGCAACCTTGACCACCACCGCCCCGGCCGTCGCATCCCCCTGCGTCACATAGGCCGGAATCCCCGCCAGCCGCAGCCGGGTCAGGTAGGCCGCCACCCAGAAGCCGGAGGTAAGCCTGGGGTCCGTCATCGTTTCAGAACCTTCCGCGCCACAGGCTCCCGCACCACGATCATCGCATCAGTTGCCGTCCTTGAACTCCAGCCCCATCTCGGCATAGCGTTCCGGCTCCTCCAGCCAGTTCGGGCGCACCTTGACCTGCAGGAACAGATGCACCGGGCGGCCGAGGAATTCCATCATCTCGACCCGCGCGGCCTGCCCGATGCTCTTAATCGTCTCGCCCTTGTTGCCCAGAACGATCCCCTTGTGGCCGTCGCGCATCACATAGATGATCTGGTCGATCCGGGTCGATCCATCGGTCTTGTCCTCCCAGTTTTCCGTCTCGACGGTCAACTGATAGGGCAGTTCCTCGTGCAGCCGCAGGGTCAGCTTTTCGCGGGTGGTTTCCGCCGCGATCATCCGCATCGGCAGATCGGCGATCTGGTCTTCGGGATAGAACCACGCGCCTTCGGGCACTTCGCCCGCCAGCCAGACCTTGAGCTTTTCGACGCCATACCCCTTTTCCGCCGAGATCATGAAGGTCTCGGTGAACGGAAAGGCGTCGTTCATCTGTTGCGCCAGCGCCAGCAGCACCTCGGCCTTGACCCGGTCGATCTTGTTGATCGCGAGCGCCACCGGCTGACCCTGCGGGATGCGGTCCTTCATCGACTCGACGATCGCGGCCACCCCGTCGGTAAGCCCGCGATGCGCCTCGATCAGCAGCACGATGATGTCGGCATCCGCCGCCCCGCCCCAGGCGGCGGCCACCATCGCGCGGTCAAGCCGGCGGCGCGGGCGGAACAGGCCCGGCGTGTCGACGAACACGATCTGGCTCTGCCCCTGCATGGCAACACCGCGGATGCGGGCACGGGTGGTCTGCACCTTGTGCGTCACGATCGAGACCTTGGCCCCGACCATCTTGTTCAGCAGCGTCGATTTCCCGGCATTCGGCTCGCCGATCAGCGCCACGAATCCCGCCCGGTTCCCCGCCGCGCGTCCGCCTGCCATGTCGTCATGGGGCATCTCGTCACTCATTGCGTCTCTCCATCGCCCGCTTCCATCCGCGCCAGAAGCGCGCGTGCCGCCTGTTGTTCGGCCATGCGCTTTGACCCGGCGCGGGCGGTTTCGCTGTGGCCGCTGTCCAGCGTCACCGTCACGGTGAAGACCGGCTGGTGGTCGGGGCCGCTGCGGCCGGTTTCGGTGTAGATCGGCGGGGCCATGCTGCGCGCCTGGGCCCATTCCTGCAAGCTGGTCTTGGCGTCGCGGGCGTCGGCAGCCACGGCGGCGATCCGGTCGCCCCAAAGCCGCAGCACCAGCGCGCGGGCGGCGTCATAGCCTGCGTCCAGATAGACGGCGGCGATCAGCGCCTCCATGGCGTCCCCCAGAAGCGCCTCCTTGCGCCGCCCGCCCGACATCATCTCGGACCGGCCCAGCTTCAGCACCGCCCCCAGACCGCAGTCGCGCGCCACATCGGCGCAGGTTTCCTTGCGGACCATGGCGTTATAGCGGGGCGCAAGCTGGCCCTCGGTGGCGCCCGGATCGGCGGTCAGCAGCGCCTCGGCCATCACCAGACCCAGCACCCGGTCGCCCAGAAACTCCAGCCGCTGATTGTCGGGCCGGGTCTCGGACGAGATCGACGCATGGGTGACGGCGCGCAACAGCAGGTCCGGGCGACGAAAGGCGTGCCCGATCCGGCCCGCGAAAGCCTGAAGATCCGCCGAAAGCCTCACTCAACCGCCTTGAAGAACCGATCCGCCCGCCAGGTCCAGAAATAGACCAACCGGCGTCCCGCCGCCGAAAAGATGATGCGGTCAGCCCGCCCGATCAGGTATTCGGCAGGCACGAACCCGACGCCGCCCGCCGCCTGACTGTAGCGGCTGTCCTGGCTGTTGTCGCGGTTGTCGCCCATGAAGAAATACTTGCCCTCGGGCACGGTGAACACATCGGTGTTGTCGCCGTAGCCATTCACGTCGATGTTCAGCACGGCATGGCTGGTGCCGCCCGGCAGGGTCTCGCGGCTGCGGGTCTTGGTGCACAGACCGCCTTCGCCGACGGGCCCGTTTTCGCAGCGCGGGCGGTTGGCCATCGGGCCTTGCGACTCCATCACTTCCTCGAACACGCCATCGGGCGTCTGCGGCACCACGGCCCCGTTGATCGTCAGGACCCCGTCGGTCATCTGCACGGTATCGCCCGGCAGCCCGATCAGCCGCTTGATGAAGTCCTGGCCGTTGACCGGGTGGCGAAACACCACCACGTCGCCGCGTTCGGGGTCCGAGGCGAGGATGCGGCCGGAGATCGGACAGATCGCGAAGGGGCAGGAGTATTTCGAATACCCGTAGGCCATCTTGTTGACGAACAGGAAATCCCCGATCAGCAGGGTGTCCTTCATCGACTCCGACGGGATCCAGAACGGCTGAAACAACAGCGTGCGGAAGGCGCCCGCGATCAGCAGGGCGTAGACGACGGTCTTGACGGTTTCGACGATCCCGCCATCGGATTTCGACTTCGCAGCCATGAGGTGATGCTTTCCGGTTGGTTCGGGGGCTACATGCGCGGGGCGGGCGGGGGAGTCAAGTTTGCCCCTGCGGTGCTGCGTCGATCGGGCGGGCTTCGATGACGACAAAAGCCTGCGCCCAAGGGTGATCGTCGGTCAGGGTAACATGCAGGATCGCGGTATGGCCGGGCGGGGTCATCTGCGCCAGCCGGTCGGCGGCCCAGCCGGTCAGGTGCATGACGGGCTGGCCGGTCGGCAGGTTGGACACCGCCATGTCCTTCCACGCGATCCCCATCCGCAGGCCGGTTCCGAGCGCCTTGGAGCATGCCTCCTTCGCGGCCCAGCGTTTGGCATAGGTGGCGGCGACGGCGCGCGGGCGGCGGTTGGCCGTGTGCTGCTCGCGGTCGGTGAACACGCGCCGAAGGAACCGCTCGCCGAACCGCGCGAGGGTGGCTTCGATCCGCTCGATGTTGCACAGGTCAGCGCCGACGCCGAGGATCATCGCCCCTCCGCCGGATGCCGGCTTCCCGCAGCACCCCTGACCGCAGGCTGGGCCGGGGACGTTTCGCAGAAAACCCGGGCCCGGTCATGCCCGTGCCGCCTCCATCAGACGCTGCATTTCCTCGATGGCGGCCCCCAGACCGCGATAGACCGCCTCGCCGATCAGGAAATGGCCGATGTTCAATTCCATCACCTCGGGGATTGCGGCGATCGGGGTCACGTTGTCATAGGTCAGGCCGTGGCCCGCGTGAACCTCCAGCCCCAGCGACTGGGCAACGGCCGCCCCCTTGCGCAGGGCCGCGAGTTCCGCCTGCGCCGCCTCGTCGTGGCCGTCGGCGTGCAGTTCGGAATAAAGCCCGGTGTGCAGTTCCACCACCGCCGCCCCGATCCGGGCGGAAGCTTCGATCTGGCGGGCGTCGTGGCTGATGAACATCGACACGCGCGCCCCCGCATCGCGCAGCGGCGCGATGAAGTCTGCCAGCCGGTTTTCGTCGCCCGCCACGTCGAGCCCGCCTTCGGTCGTGCGTTCCTCGCGCTTTTCAGGGACCAGACAGACGGCATGGGGGCGGTGGCGCAGGATGATCGCCTGCATCTCGGCGGTCGCGGCACATTCGAAGTTCAATGGCACCCGGATGCCCGCCATCAGCGCCTCGATGTCGGCGTCGCGGATGTGGCGGCGGTCTTCGCGCAGATGCGCCGTGATGCCATCGGCCCCTGCCGCCTCGGCCAGAAGCGCCGCGCGCAGCGGGTCGGGCCAGGTGGCACCGCGCGCATTGCGCAGGGTGGCCACGTGGTCGATGTTCACGCCGAGCCGCAGTTTACCAAGAGGTGCCATCGCGATACCTTGCTGTTTGTCCAGAACCTTGCCGCAATCCTAGGCGGTCGGCGCGCCGTCGTCATCCCTGCCCGTGGCCGCAGCCTGTTCGCGCAGGGCCTCGTCTTCGCGGTGCCGCACCTCGAGGATCGCGGCCTTCAGCCGCCGCCGCTTTTCCACCGCATCGCGCAGCTTGTTGGCCCGGATGTTCTGATAGGCATGCACCAGCGGGGTGGTCAGGTAATAGGCCAGCAGGCCGAAGAACAGCCCGGGCAGGATCGAGCCGACCAGATAGGGAAAATAGATCGTGTGCCAGAAATTCGCGAGCCCGCCCCACTGCGTCGGGGCGTCGGTGAAGATCGCAAGGAAATTGCGCCACAACTCCACCCCCGCCCGCCCGAACGCATCGCCGATCATCCGCGGGGTCAGCGGCACCTTGATGCCCAGCATCCAGTGCCCAAGCTCCAGACAGCCCACGGCGATGAACGGCGTGGTCAGCGGGTTCGAGGCAAAGGTGCACAGAACGGCCGCCAGGATGTTGCCGCGCATCACCCAGGCCAGCATGGCGGCGGCAATCATCTGCACCCCGAACAGCGGCGGGAAGTTGATGAAGGTCCCGGCGAACACCCCGCGGGCCACCCGGTGCGGCGCGTCGGGCAGGCGGCGCATCCGGTGGATGAAATACTGTGTCGAGCGGCGAAAGCCGCCGTCCGGGTAGACCATCTGCCGCGCCGAATGCAGCCACGTCCTGGGATTGCGACGTTTGAACATCGGGGGGTGGCCTGGTTCCTTTCGTGCCCCGAAATCAGGGCTTTCGCGTCACATCACGATAGCGCGACACCTGTGCAACATCGCTTTCTGCTTCTAGCGCGGTCATCACCATGTGCAAGTGTTCCACATCCCGCAGGTCCACATCAATGATCAACCGGTAGAAGTCGGGCTTGCGCTCGGTGAATTGCAGGTTCGAGATGTTGGCCCGCTGTTCGCCGATCAGGGTGCAGACCCGGCCCAACACGCCCGTATCATTCGAGATGGTGATCTCGAGGCTGATCGTATGCACCGCCGGATGCCGCCCGGAATGCCAGTGCAGATCGACCCAGCGGCCGGGCTGCTCTTCGAACTCCTCCAGCGCGCGGCAGTCGATGGCATGCACGATGACCCCGCGTTTGGGATAGGTGATGCCGACGATCCGCTCGCCCGGCACCGGCTGGCAGCATTGCGCGCGCAGAAAGCTTTGATCCGCCGTCAGCCCGACCACGGGGCGCTGTGCATCCACCTCGTCGCCGCGCGACATCGCCAGTTCGGGATACAGGGTCTCGACCACCTTGCGCGCGGTGATCTCGGCCGATCCCAGCCGCGCCAGCAGGTCGTTTTCATCTGGCACGCCCAGCATCTTGGCCGCCGTGCGCAGCGCCTTGTCGGTGACCTTGCGGCCCACATGGTCGAAGGCCACCCGCGCCAGCTCCGCCCCCAGCTTGACGAACCGTCCGCGATCTTCCTCGCGCAGGGACCGCCGGATCGCCGCCTTGGCGCGGCCGGTGGTGACAATGTCGATCCAGGACGCCTGCGGGCGCTGACCCTCGGCGGTGATGATTTCCACCGACTGGCCGTTCTTCAGCCTTGTCCACAGCGGCACCCGGATGCCGTCGATTTTGGCGGAAACACAGGAATTGCCGATCCGGGTGTGGATCGCATAGGCATAGTCGAGCGGCGTGGCCCCGCGCGGCAACTGGATCACGTCACCCTTGGGGGTAAAGCAGAACACCTGATCGGTGAACATTTCCAGCTTCACGTTTTCCAGAAAGTCGGTGTTGTCCTCTTCGTCCAGCCGGGCGGTGACGGATGCGATCCATTTGGCCGGATCGACGGCAAACGGGTTCTGCGCGCGGACCCCCTCGCGGTAGGACCAGTGGGCGGCCACCCCCGCCTCGGCCACCTCATGCATCTGGCGCGTCCTGATCTGCACCTCGACCCGCTTGCCATCGCGGCCTGAAACCGTGGTGTGGATGCTCCGGTAGCCGTTCGATTTGGGCTGGCTGATGTAATCCTTGAACCGCCCCGGCACCGCGCGCCAGCGCAGGTGGATCGCGCCGAGGATGCGGTAGCAATCCGACACGTCGCTTGTGATGATCCTGAACCCGTAGATGTCGGACAGCCGCGAGAAGGCGAGGTTCTTTTCCTGCATCTTGCGCCAGATCGAATAGGGTTTTTTCGCGCGGCCGTAAACATCGGCCTCGATCCGCACCTTTTCCAGTTCGGTGTGGATGTCGGCGGTGATCTGCGGCACCACATCGCCCGCCTCGCGCTGCAGGGTGATGAACCGGCGGATGATCGAATTGCGCGCCTCGGGGTTCAGGACCTTGAACGACAGATCCTCCAGCTCCTCGCGCATCCATTGCATCCCCATGCGCCCGGCCAGCGGCGCATAGATCTCCATCGTTTCGCGCGCCTTCTGCGCCTGCTTTTCCGGGGCCATGCTGCGGATCGTGCGCATGTTGTGCAAACGATCCGCCAGCTTGACCAGGATCACCCGCAGATCGCGGCTCATCGCCATGAACAGCTTGCGGAAGTTCTCGGCCTGTTTCGATTCGGCAGAGGACAGTTGCAGGTTGGTCAGCTTGGTCACGCCATCGACGAGTTCCGCCACCTCGTCGCCGAACAGGCGGGCGACCTCGGAATAGGTCGATTTGGTATCCTCGATCGTGTCGTGCAGCAGGGCGGTGACGATGGTGGCGTCATCCAGATGCTGTTCGGTCAGGATCGCCGCGACCGCCACCGGATGGGTGAAATACGGCTCGCCGGATTTGCGCATCTGGCCGTCGTGCATCTTCAGGCCATAGGCATAGGCCCGGCGGATCAGATCGGCGTTGGTGCGCGGGTTGTAGTTGTGCAGCAGGGCGATCAGGTCTTCGACGTCGATCATGACCGCCCTCGTGTTCGCGGCCTAGCTGACGCGCCGCCTAGTTGTCACCCTGCGCTTCCATCAGCGCGCGCAACAGCTTTTCTTCCGACATGTCGTCCTGCATCGGCCGGTCGATCTCGCCCGACATCAGCAGCGCCATCTGGTCGTCTTCGGGTTCGTCGACCTCGATCTGGGTCTGGTGGCTTTCGATCATCCGCTCGCTCAGCGCCATCGCGGGCTGGGTTTCGTCGGCAATCTCCCGCAGGGCGACCACCGGGTTCTTGTCATTGTCGCGATCGACGGTCACCGGCGAGCCGGCCTGAATCTCGCGGGCGCGGTGCGCGGCCAGCATCACCAGTTCGAACCGGTTCGGAACCTTGTCAACGCAATCTTCAACCGTCACGCGGGCCATGGACGTCTCCAGTCAGGGATGAGGCACGAAGCGAAGTGTTTAAGCCCGAACTCCGGGCTTGACAAGCGCCTAATCGCCGCCGACCGGCATCGGGGTGACCGATGCGATTTCTTCCGCCGGGCGACGGGCCAGCATCTGCCGCACGCTCAACCCCAGCACCGGATGCACCCAGTCCGGCGCGACATCGGCCAGCGGCACCAGCACGAACGCCCGGTCCTGCAGGCGGGGATGCGGCAGGATCAATTCGTCCGGAGCCAGCCTGACCTGGTCGCGAAAGCCGAGGTTGCGCCAGCGGGTCTGGGTTTCGACATCCGGGCGAACCGAATCATCCACCGCCAGCAGGTCGATGTCCAGCGTCCGCCCCGCCCAGCGTTTCTGCCGCGCCCGCCCGAACCGATCCTCGACCCCATGCAGGATCGTCAGGATTTCCTGCGGGCCGATGGGCTGACGCAACGTAAGGCAGGCTGCGACATTCACGTAATCCGGGCCTGCCCCCAGCGGAAAACACGGGGTGCGATAGAACCTGCTGACGCGGGCGACCGGCAGGCCCTGATCGGCAAGTGCCTTGAATGCGATGGAAATTGTTTCCTCGGGGCGGTGCGCGGCAAAGGCCAGATTCGCGCCGAAGGCAACTAGCGCAAGCGATGCACAGTCTTGTGACAATGTTACACTTTCTGACATTGCGTCTTGAAGCTGCCGATGCCGGAATGATATTCCTGATTGCTCACAGTCGGATCGTTCCAGTCGCTTTGTGCATCACCGAATTCGACCGCTGAGACGTTTTGAGGGGAAAAACGAATGTTTTACAAGGACGATCGACTGGCGTTGTTCATCGACGGGTCCAACCTTTATGCCGCCGCCAAGGCGCTCGGTTTCGACATCGACTACAAGCTGCTGCGGCAGGAATTCATGCGTCGCGGCAAACTGCTGCGGGCGTTCTACTACACCGCCCTGCTTGAAAACGACGAGTATTCGCCGATCCGCCCGCTGGTCGACTGGCTGCACTACAACGGCTTCACCATGGTGACGAAACCGGCCAAGGAATACACCGACAGTCAGGGTCGGCGGAAGGTCAAGGGCAACATGGACATCGAGTTGACCGTGGACGCCATGGAACTGGCGCCGCGCGTCGATCACATCGTGCTGTTCTCGGGCGATGGCGATTTCCGGCCTTTGGTGGAAAGCCTGCAGCGTCAGGGGGTTCGGGTTTCGGTGGTGTCGACCATCCGCAGCCAGCCACCGATGATCGCGGATGAGCTGCGCCGCCAGGCCGACAATTTCATCGAACTGGACGAGTTGCGCGAAGTGATCGGTCGCCCGCCGCGCGAACCGCGCCCGATGGACCGTCTGGAAGACCTGCCCGCCGAAGTGAAGTGAGCGACCACCGGGATCGGGTCCGCGCCAAGGGGCGGGTCCGGACAGCGGCGTGATGTCGGCGCTCCGGCGGGCGAGCCTGCCCACGGGCTCTGGACGGATGACGCGCGCCACCTTACCTGTGTTCCATGCAACCGAAGGCTTGTGATGACCCTTCCCTCCCCGACCCTGCCGCCCCTGACCCTGTATCTGGCCGCGCCGCGCGGGTTCTGTGCGGGGGTGGACCGGGCGATCCGTATCGTCGAGCTTGCCCTGCAGAAATGGGGCGCGCCGGTTTTCGTGCGCCACGAGATCGTGCACAACAAGTTCGTGGTCGA
>Ga0247836_1002885_pt1 | contig 24021 bp, 16 predicted proteins | sample LaCruzMarch2015__4_FD_187116 | JGI IMG/M metagenome (GOLD analysis project Ga0247836, IMG submission 187116) | Freshwater microbial communities from meromictic Lake La Cruz, Castile-La Mancha, Spain - LaCruzMarch2015_14m | ecosystem: Environmental > Aquatic > Freshwater > Lake | place: Spain... | reverse complement strand
CCGCAGGCAAGCCTTACCCATCCCTCCCCCCGAACGCCTGCCGCGGCGAGCGGTGCCGGGTTTGGGGGCGCACAGCCCCCATCAAACTGGTGCTTTTTCACCCACAGATTTTTGTGAAGAGCCCGAAGAAGGGGACTACAGCAAGTATTACCTGCCCGAGAACGAGCGTCAGCATAAAGATCAGTTCTTCGGCCGCTTTCCCCGTGGCATCAAAGAGAACATTTGTGAAGTCGGGCCGGCGTGGTTTATCGACCGGGATGCGCAGCAGTTCGCCGAATGGGGCTTCGACTTCGTCAAATACGACTGGCTGGAATGGGATCTGCTGACGAATGAGGATAAAGCCGCTGGCGTCAAGCCGGTCCGGTTTACCCAGGAGAAACGCGAAGAGCATGGGATCACCCAGCGCTTGTATCAAGATTTCCGGGCATTGGATCGGGATGTTGTGGTCAGCCTGTCTCCGACACACAAACCGGCGGAAGATGCGTTCGTCAGCAAGTATTCAAACCTGTGGCGGTTGACTGCGGATATCCATCCCGATTGGGTGCGCATGAAAGAGCCCTTTGGTGACGAATTGGTCGGCCGTCTGGCATTGACCCGCCCCGGGCACTATGGCGATCTGGATATGCTTCAGATCGGGCCGCTGGGCACCCCGAACCAGGCGGACAAGGTATTCAAACCTTCGCGACTGAAACCCTCGGAACAGTATTTGCAGGTGACGCTCTGGAGCATCCTCACCCAGCCGCTGCTTCTTTCCTGCAATGTGCCGACCATGGATGATTTCGATCTGAATCTGGTAACCAACACCGAGGTCTTGGCGGTTAACCAAGACCCTCTGGGCAAGCAGGGCTACCGGGTCAAGAATCTCAAGGACTCCTGGGAGGTCTGGGCGAAGGATCTCCAGGATGGCAGCAAGGCGGTCGCGCTTTTTAATTTGGGAGATAAAGATCAGGTGATCTCCATTTCTGCAAAGGAACTGGGCCTTCAGGGAACGATTCGTGATCTGTGGCGCCAAAAAGATATTGGCAACCTGAAGGAGGAGTTTTCCAGCGCCGTCAGCCCCCACGGCGCGGTGTTCCTCAAAATAACCCCTGAACGGCAAGCCGGGAACCTAGGGGTGTCCACACCGGGAAATCCTCTTCGCATCCTGTGCGTGGGCGACTCGATCACAGCCGGCTACACGGACAATCCGGCATGGAATGTCCCGTTTGAATTCGGCTACCGCCGCGCCCTGCTCGATCGCCTTGTCCAAGCAGGATATCGTGTCGAGTTTGTCGGGGAATCGCCGGAGCCGTGGAATGGAAGCTGGGGTGTTCCGAAAAACACCCCCTCGCCGGACCTCCGAACGATCGGGCAGGACAAACACCGCGGCTATGGCGCTTGGAACACGGCGCGGGTTTTGCAGAATATCGAACAGTGGGTTGCGAAAGATCGGCCGGATGTGGTTTTGCTCATGATCGGAATCAACGACACCGACAGTCCGAAGGCTGCCCAAAACCTCCAAGCCATCCTGGAAAAAATCACCGCCGCCCGTCCCCAGACCCATGTGGTGGTGGCGCAGGTCACCCCGCGCTTGGAATTCAACCAAGGCATTGTGGACTACAACGCCACGATCCGCGACACGCTGGTGCCGGATTTCCAGAGCCGGGGATGCAAGGTCTCCACGGTGGATCAATACCGGCACATGCTAAAGCCCGACGGCACGATCGATCCCATGCTCTTCTCCAACAAACTCAACCACCCCAACGCCACCGCCTACGATAGCATGGCGCAAACATGGTTCGAGGCGATACGATCCATCCACTCCCATCAAACGAACCAACGATGAAACGATCACGCCTCTTGCTCACTGCGGGACTTTTTCTCCTCTTGGCCGGCAAATCACCCGTCCCAACAAAAATCACAGCCTCCGATACCGGCAAGTGCGGGCCGGGTGCTCAGACGATCATGGGCGGCAATGTGACCTTGTCGTTGTCGGCGGACGCCAAGCCCGTCTCCTACACCATCGGCAAAGGCACGAACCTGCTCCGCCCGAAGGATCCCGGTCCCGGGTTTTACCTGACCACCGGCACGGGGGCTACGGAGAAAACCATCCCGTTCATTTCCTCCGAATCCCAAGACGGCAGGCTGATCCTCACCGCCGAGGACAAGACCCGCGTGACCCTCGCTGTGAATGCCGGCGATAGATTCATCTCCTTCCGCCTCAAAAAAATCGAGGATGTCCCGAAGGGCACCGAACCTACATTGAATTTCATGATGAATTTCCACGGGGTTTTCCCGGAAACTGTTCCTTTAGACTACATGTGCCTCCCGGGTGGGCGATTTGAAACCGTTCGCTCCTACACGAAGGCCACATGGCCGTATCTCTGGCAGCGCGGCGACACCGACCCGCTCGGCGGCTTTGCCATTTTCGTTCCGAAGAACGACGAGGAGCACAACGAAGCGTTGCTGCGCATTTGGACCGAGGAAAATCTGCCGCACCCGAAAATCGAGGGCGAGTGGACCTACGAGCGCGCGAAGGAATGGGGCGTGGAGTGGAATAAAAACATCGAGGACACGACGCACCTGGTGATCAGCGCCGAGAAGCCCGAGGATTTGGACCCGCTCATCGAATATGCAAAAAAATTGAAGGTCAGCCGCGTTTATATGCACGGCGACACTTGGCGCGGGATGTATTGGCCGAGGGACCAAGATGCATTGCATGTGAACACCAAGGTCTTCCCGCGCGGCGAGGAGGACTTGAAGGTCTTCATCGATAAGCTCAAGGCGCACGGCATCGGCACCATGATGCACACGCTCTGCTACGGCATCCCGGCAGAGGGCTCAAAGTATCTCGGCAAGGGGAAAAAGACCGACCGCCGCCTGGCCAAGTGGTGCAAAGGTAAGTTGGAGCAATCCATTTCCCCGACCGACACCACCATCCTCTTCCGACCAGACTCCCCCACAAAATCCAGTTTTCCCAGCAAATGGACGACGGATGTGTTGATTGGCGACGAGATCATTCAATGCGCGTTCACGGACACGGATAAACCTGTCTGGACACTCAAGGACTGCAAGCGCGGGGCGGAGCCTGCGGTGCACGAGGCAAACTCCGAGGTCATCGGGCTCATTAAGGCCTATGGCCAGAATTACTTCCCGGACAGCAGAACAGACCTGCCCGAAATCACCGGCAGGGACTACGCGGAATTTTTCAACCGCCTCGGCGTCGTGCATCACGAATTCGACGGCCGGGAGTGCCACGACGATTTCCCGTGGGGTTTCAACAAGTGGGCGATGTCTGTTTACCAAAACACGAGGAGGCCGATCACCTCGAACACCTCAAGCGGCAGCGTGAACCCTTGGGATTTGATGTATCGGTTCAAAAAGAACGGGTCCGAAAAAAACCGCAACAAAGGAAGCAACCACGGTTGCGGCTTCGGCAATGTCGCCTTGGATCTGGATCGCGACAACCGGCTCGCCACGAGCCCGATCGAGAACCATTTCACCATGGCCCAGGCAGCGGCGCACGACACGCCGGGATTTGTTTTTGGAAAGCCCGAGCCCATGTTTGGCATCTTCCCGCACGTCATCCAAGAACACGGCCTCAAGGAATGGATCGCCGAGCAGTTCAAGGTTTGGCGCGAACTCACTCCCAAGCTCACTCCGGAATTGCGGAAGCAAATTGCCGGAACTTACAGCAAGAACCTCGGATTCAATCACAACGACGCCAAGATCCTCTACGAGGCGCGGCGCGCCGGGGGCGGCTACGAACTCCAGCCCTTCACCGTCATGACCCGTGGCGAGGTGGATGCGCCTTGGACAACACTGCAGGAATATAACATCCTCATGCCCCGCCAGTATGTCGCGCCCGGCATGCGCGTGAAGTTGGACAACCCCTTCGAGCGCCAAGCTCCCCAATTTATCATTCGCGTGATGAACGGCTACACCGGTTCGGCGGCGGACACCCAAGGCGCCGCCCCCAGCAAAGAGATGAGTCAGGACATGAAAGAATACCTCGCCGCCGCCGGCGTGCAGGTGGACAGTTCCGCCCCGCCCCGCCCCGCCGCCCCCTCCGCGCCGGGCGCGGATCCCTACCGCTTGCAACCCAAAGCCGCCCAGATTGAAAATCCCGGCAAGCATGTCTTCGCCGATGTCGGCGAGGCTCTCAGTATCACTTTGGACAACACCAATAAAGAGCCGGTTTTCCAACAGAGCGGGCTCCCTTCCCGCAGGTTCAAAGGCAACACGCAAAACGCCCGGGGTTTGGCCCTCACGGTCACCGGGGACGGCAGCGGGGCGCTTCTCGTGATCCAAATCGGCACGGCCAATGATTATGTCATTCCGATCGACTTTACCGGGCGGAAGGACATCGTCATTCCCGTCAGCGAGGCCTCACACGCGCTGAGCGCCTGGGGCATGCGCCCCGGCACGAAGGGCGCCCGCCACGGCATCTTCCAAGGCTACTACATCGGCTACGGCCGGGTTCCCGCCAACACCCGCGCAAATGTCCTCATCGAAAACCTCCGGATGCTCGGCGAGAAGCCCTCCTCGATCAAAAACCCCGTCATCCACGCCGGGGCCGGAACCCTCGCCCTGCAAGGCGAAGTCAATAGCGACCACTACCTCTGGTATCAAGGCGGCAACAAGGCCGGCGTCTATGACAAAAACTGGAACCTCCAAGCCGAACTGCCCGTCGTGGCGACCAACTACGAAGTGGACAAAGGGTTTTCCGAATACTGGATCGAAGGCGAATGTGCCGCCCCGCCGCCATGGTTCAATGTGCAATTCATCACCAAAGGCAACACAACGAAGCTTGAAGAGTGATCCACAATATTCTGATCCCTATCCAACAAATTTTCAAAAGGAGATACAAGATGAACATGCATAAATGGAGAACTACAACTTATATCGCTGGCTTCATTGCCCTCAGCTGCTTCGGCGGTGCATCGCTGTTGGCCGGCACGAACGATATCTGGGGAGGCGGGGAGGTTCCGCGGCTGACGGATCCGGCGAATATCCCGCAGACTTTTGAAGAAATCTGGCCAAGTTACGACAAAAGCTACGACCAAAATAATCCCCTGGAGGCGAAGATTCACAAGACCTGGGAGGTCGATGGGGGGCAGATTGTGGTGAACTGGGTGCAGCTCACCGTGGGAACGTTCCAGGGCAAGAAGGCTGTCGTCTGCGGCTATTGGGCCTACCCGAAGGGCGCAAAAAACCTGCCGGGGATTGTCCTGTTCAATGGCGGCCCGCAGACTTCCGGTGAAGGCGGCGCCATAGATTGGGCCAGGCTGGGCTATGCCTGCTTTCACCCGAATCATAACGACAAGGTAAAGATGAGCGGCAATGCCGAGGGGCTGCCCAATACCGACTGGAGCGCGGCGAACGCCTGGGGTGCAAAGGGTCCCGGAGGGTCGTTCCAAGCGGATGAAACAACCATCGACGCGGTTCCCAGCCCGCGCAATTACTGGCTATTTGTTCGGCAGATGTCCGGGCGACGCATCATCACATTCATGAGTCAGCAGCCAGAGGTTGACCCCAAACGCATCGGCGTCCGCGGCCATTCCACGGGTGGTTCGTTGACGGCCTATTTGTCCATCGACCCCCGGGTTGCTGCAGCCGTCCCGTCCGTGGGAGGGGCGGGCGGTTACCTGGATCCGCATCCTGTGATCGTCGGAAATACACGCAACGGGGTCGTCGGAAACGAACAGCGTAAAATGTATGATGAGACCGTGGAGGAACGGAACTTCTGGAAAAGAATGCATGCTCCGGTGCTGCTCTTGGGCGCTTCCAACGATTTTAATGCCCCGGACTGGAACTGCCTGGAAGCGATGAAACTCACCGACGTGGACAAGCGCTATATTTCCTGCGCGAATTACAACCACACTTTTCCGCCCAAGACCATGATTGCCGACTACCTGTGGTTTCAGGACAAACTGAAGGGTGAGTTTTCGTTTCCGGAAACCCCCAAAGCAGAACTGATTCTGAATCGGGAGGATGGGATTCCGGTCTTCCGGGTCACCCCGCCGAAAACCAATCTGAAGCTCAAGCGGGTGGAAGTATACTACACCGACGGGCGAAATCCGCTGACCCGTTTCTGGATGACCGGGGAATCGAAAGAGAAAGCCGACGGTTCATGGGAAACGCGATGCCCTGTTTTGTCCGCGGATGAACCTCTCATGGCTTTCGCCAATATCATCTATGCCATTGATCCCATTAAGGCTCCGAACCACCGCTATAACGGCTTGAGCGAAATGGCCGCCACCAGCGACTACGCCTATGCCTGGCCGGACCAATTGAAGGCTGCGGGTGTGAAGGCTCAAGAGATTCAGAACAGGCTGATCGATGACTTCTCCGCCGGGCTGCGCGATTGGACCGGAAGTCTTGCGAACAATTACTGGTGGGCGATTAATTCGCGCAAAGTGGCCAGTGCACGCTCCATAGGGCCGAAGGGAGCTCAACTGGTTTTTGATGTCAATGCCCCCGAACCGGGAACCTATATTGGTGTGCGCGTCATGAGAAACTATATGAATTCCCACCTCGCGGAGGGCGAGTTCTATGGGTTCTTTGAGCTAAAAGACAAAGGGTGGAATACCGTTCGTATTGGAACCTCCGACCTGAAGAACCGGTTTGGCTGGGAGCTGGATGATTGGCATAAGCTTGCGAGCATCGAGCTGTGTTCGGCGGCATCGTTAAAGCGGGATGTTGAAACCCGATACGGGGCTGAGTTTGACCCCCGACTGATAGGGGACCAGCCCAAAGAGAAGTTCAAGCCGCAGGTTGGCCGCGTTCCGGACACCGTGAGCGGCTGGAGCGAATCCTACTACACCGAGGCCGGCGATGAATACACCACGTTCAACATGGTATCCAAGGATGACCTGCTGGCCCGCCAGCGCTTCCGCAACATGCGCTGGGAAGGGGGCGAATTTGTCCAGCGGACAAAACCTCATGAAATCGAAAAGTATGTCAGCCCAGGAGCCCATAAAGAATAGATGCGTCCGGGCCGAATAAACGTCCGCGAAGAAGAAGCCTCCAACCTTGACATTCCCGCGATTTAGCCCGCTCAAAACAGCTAAGAGGCCAAACACGTCATCTTGCACGCCTGAAGGAACTGAGATAGCTTTATTGTATATGAAAAACCACCTAAATTCACGAAGAGCCAGATTTCTTTCCAAATCTCTTCGCCTCCAATTCCCTTCTCGGGATTATTAGGCTGCGGGCTGCGGTCAAAATGCGATGAACCGACTTTTCCCTCCACAACCCCCCGCGGATCGTCGTTCGGATTCCGGCTTTGCCTTGGTGGCGACTCTCCTGTTTCTAGCGATCCTCCTCGGGGCGATTGCTGTCCTTGCCTCCTTTGTCACCTTGAGCCAGCGCAGCGGCTCCGCCCAGCGCAACGCCAGCTCCGCCCAGCAATCGGCTCTGTTCGGACTCAACCTCGCCTTGGGCGAACTCCAATCGGCCGCCGGTCCGGACCAGCGGGTGACGGCGCCGGCCTCGATCCTCGGCAACTCGACCTACACGGGAAACCTCCAGCCTGTCACGGGCCAGGCGGCGTGGACCGGCGTCTGGAAATCCAATACCGTTCCGGCTCCCAACGGGGATGCCGCGCAATTCAATCCCGCCACGCCCGATACGAGAGCTTTTGTCGGCTGGCTGGTTTCCTCCACGGATGCCAGCGGAAACTTTGCGCTCCCCACCGCCCTGTCCGCCCCGACGTCCAATTCCACACTCACCGCCAACCAGACCAGGACGCTCTTTACCAACGCCGACGGGACCCCCTACATCCAGGCCGGAAAAGTCCAGATCGACGATGTGCCGGGAGGCAAGCGTTACTTCGCATTCGCGGTCGAGGATGAGGGGGTAAAGGCCGATCTTTCCTGGAGTGAAGCACCCGCGGCAGCCACGACGGCGGAGCGGGCCCAGGCCAGCCGTCTCTCCGCTGCGCCAGGCCCCGACTACGCCGCCCTCAACGGGATTGGCGGAACCAGCGGGCCATTCCCTTCGTCAACATACCCCTTGACGATTGCCGGCACCGCGTTCCTCACCAATGCGATTGCCCCAATGCGGGACCCGGCGGACCTGCAGGTCTCGATGAATGCCACGGCCACATGGCTCAAGGAGCAGCGAGCCAATATCACCTGGGGCAGCAAGGGGCTCCTTTCCGATACAAAAAAAGGGGGCCTCCGCCGCGATCTCAGCCTCGCCTTTGAAATGGACGGCACGGCGGAAGCGGAGGCTGCGACGAAATTCAACTTGCAGGCGGGTGAGTTTGTCGGAAATGGCGATTCACTCAGCGCCCCCCAAAAGCCTGCCGGTCTGCCGGTGAACGAGCGCTTCCTCTGGCGGGACTATAAGGGGTCAGGCACGCCATTTGCAGGCAGCATCACTGATGGCAATTGGTGGAGCCGGAATCCGAAACCATATACCCGACGGCTTCGAGGCCCGAATTGGTGGGCGCTGCGCGATTACTATAATCTCTACAAGCGGCTCTCCGGCACCGGCGGTGATTACACAATGCAAGCCCGTGCCTATTTTCCCAATCGAAGCACCGAAAGGCTCGCTTACAGCGATTATCATAGCCACTTTTACGATGCACAAACCTGGGATGTGGAGGACGGGATCAACGAATCATCGACTTCTTTCAAAAGCAGTATCAACACCACGGAACCGGTCGAGGACAAACATTACCTTTATCGACCTGCCAGAGCCAACTATGCTCCCGTCAACCTGGGGACCTCCGTCCTAGTTAGTATTCTCGCGAAAAATATCACTGGAACCTCACCGAATCAAACAGCCGACCTGGCCATCGGTCTGGACCCGCTTTTCTACTTTTGGAATCCCTACAATCGAAAGATCAGCTGCGAAAACATCGCGGTGGTGCTCGGTCTGGGTGTTCCCGGCAGGGTATTGTTAGATGTCATTCCGGCGAGTAGCCCCCCGGCGGATGGCCTCCCGACCAAAACAACCTACGATTTGAATTTGTCCACCCTGCTGAAAAACAATGTAACATATAAAAGCGGGGAAAAGCTCATCTTCCTGATCAAGGGGCCATTCGTCCTGGAGCCGGGAGAGGTGGTGATTGCCTCGCCGATCGCCGCGCCGTCCGGCGGCGTGGGCTCCGGCGAGGCTGTTCTCGGCTACGCGACGGACAACAACAGCGGCATCATCATGACCAAGCTCAACGGCACCAGTCCGATTAAGGTGCGGCTGGATGACCGGGTGGCGTTCTCCTTCATACAGAGTTATAACGGTGTTGGCAGCTCGGGAGACCAAGCGCGTCATGAAATGGACACCAGTCTGCCCACGGGAGCAGGGATCACTCCGGCATCGCTCGCCGCCAACATGAGATTGCTGGGCGAGCAAACGCAGCATAATCTCCAGATGCTGTGGGCAGGAGCGACACCGATCGCGGATTACTATGTGAGTCCTGGAAGCGATGCCAACGCACATACACGCCCAATCAGGGCCCGCACCGAGACGGTTAGCGCACTGGTGGATACGAAGGTGATATTCGGGGCGCATAGCCTGCTCATCAAGCCGGCCAGTCCAGGTGGGTCGGGGACCCCGAAACCGCACGAAATGTTTGCCCGCTTCAATCCCGCTCCGATGCTCATGAAAAGGGACTACAATACCCTCTGCAATCCCAACCAGATCTATCGACACGTTACGGCCAGCAGCACTTTCGCGGTATTGAATGACAGTGGAATCGATTTTTCCGGAGCGGCGAGAAACACCTTCTGGGGGTTGAGCCACCAGAGCAGCGGATCGATTGCGGTGCCCGTCTCAAACATTCCCTCCAGTCCGCTCTTCTCGCTCGCCGCATTCTCGGATGCGAATCTTTCGATTCTCGGCACGGATCCCTTCCATGCGGTAGGCAATTCCTGGTCGAGCCCTTTGATCCCGCCAAGCTCGGCCTACAGAGAACAGACCGGCTTCTGGCTGATTGTGGCCCAGGATTTTTCATGGCTGATCAACGACGCCCTGTTTGACCGTTACTATCTCTCCGGCATCGCGCCGGCCTTCACGATTGGCGACGGCGGATACTCTTCGACCGGAAATCTCACCGGCACGCTGACCAGCTTCTTCTCCGCCGACTACGCCTCCGCGCAGGCCAATCCGGTCTTGCGTCCCTATCTGCCACCGGGCCAGACCGCCGCCGCTGCAACCGCAGAGCTGGCGGGGGATGACGGCTACAAAAAGCTGGGTGCCTACAGCCTGATTGCAGGGGCGTTCAACGTGAACTCTACTTCGGTCGCGGCATGGACAGCGTTCCTGCGGGCGAATCGCGATTTAGCCATAAGCTATGCGCAGAATGGCGGATCGGAGGGGAGTTCCGGCAGCCCGTTTCCCCCCAGCCCGTCTCCTGCGAATTCCGCCGGGGCCAAACCCCAATGGTCGGGTTTCTCCCGCCTGACCGACGCGCAAATCACCGCGCTCGCTACCAGAATTGTAGCTCAGGTGAAGCTTCGCGGCCCGTTTATGAGTCTTTCGGATTTCATCAACCACAAAATGGGCACGGTGGATCCGGCCAGATCCTACACCGGCGCCCTCCAGACGGCCCTCGATCTGGAGTCCGCAACCGGCGGCAGCGGCATCAATGCCGCATCCCGGGCGGCTGCCGGAGGCACGGCTCCGAAGTATCCTGCCGCTGTCTTCAATGGTCCCCCCGTCCTCGGAGCAAACACGACGGTCACCACCGGCATCCCGGGAGACATTACTCAAGCAAATCTGCTGCTGCCGCTCGCGCCGCGGTTGGCCGCCCGCTCCGACACCTTCCGCATCCGCTCCTACGGGGAGGTCCGTTCGACCGATGGCACCCGAGTCATTTCCCAGGCGACCTGCGAGGCGATCGTCCAGCGGGTGCCGGAATACATGGATCCTGTTACAGATGCTGCCAGCAATGAGCCCTGGGATGAGGGGGCGGGCCTGAACCAGACCAACAAAATGCTCGGCCGCCGGTTCAAGATCGTCTCGTTTCGCTGGCTGAATCCTAATGAAATATAGACCTCTCTCGCCTGTGATTACGAAACTCTTGCTGCCGGCCTTCCTTGCGATCCTTCTGCCCGCCACCCCTGGCATACTGGAAGCCAAAGAGCCGGCGTCACCGGGAATCCTCGAGTTCTCCTGCGTCGCCTGGGACCATCTTCCCTGCCCGGAACTCTTTTATCGCCAGGGAAACAAATTCCTCCCGATCAAGTTATCCCCGGGACAGCGCTCGCAGTTCTATCCCCTCAAGGATGCCCGCGCTTTGGAGCTGTTCATCCAAAAGGAAAGCCCTGCCGATGGAGCAAAGCCTGCTTCGCCCGATCACTACGAGATGGCTGGCCTGGCTCCACTTCTGGAAGGGACGAAGAGGATGCTCTTCCTCATCGAGGCAAGGAAAGATTCTAACGGTCTCCCGCTCCAGCTTCGCGGGTTGGATGATTCGGTGGAATCGTTTCCGGCCGGATCATTCCGCTTCATCAACCTGACGCCGGATCTCCTGCTCATCGAATTTGGGGGATCCACCCACGAACTGCCCCAGGGCGAGGCGAAAGTTGTGGCACCGGATCTCACGACGGCCGGAGGATTTGTGCCTGTCATCATCAAGGATGCCGAAGGCCGGAATATCCTTGAAAACCGGTTCTTCGCGCAGCGCACGGGGCGGGAGCTGGTCGTCATCAGCCCGCCTGCCGAAGGCCGGACGGAGATGTCCTTGAAATTTCTATCCGATGTCATTCCCGCCAGTCCAACCCCTCGGAAAAAGGCCTCTTCCCATCCCTAGCATGCAAGTCCCAAGCCCAAATTCCCGCCCATCTTTCCGACGCCTGATTTCTGCGGGCGTCTTCCTGCTGGCTGCCTGCCCGGTTTTTCTGCGCGCACAACCCGCACCCGCAAAGCCTGCAGTCGAATTTTCGTGCCTGGTCTGGGAGCCTCTCCCCCTCCCGGCGGTCTTCTACCGGGACGGGAAAAGCCACCTGCCGCTGGAGCTCTCTCCCGGCAGCCGCTCGCAGCTCTATCCGCTGAAGGAGGGCACGGACTTGGAGCTATCTGTGAAGGAGGTTGGAGCGGATGGCGCAGCGACCTATAAATTGGTTGGGAAGGCGCCGTTGGTTGCGGGAACCCGGCGAATGCTATTCATCATCGACCCGGCTCCGGAGCCCGCGGACTTGCCGCTCGCGATCTTCGGCGTGGACGATGGGTTGGACGTCTTCCCGCCCGGCACTTTCCGCTTCGCCAACTTCACCGCCGCACCGCTTCAGGTCAAGTTCGGCGGCCAGACCACGAAGCTGCCCGCACGGGCGATCAGTGTCGTCAAATCCAATGTCCCGGAAAACGGCGGGTTCCTGCCATTTTTGATTGGCGACGCCAATGGGAAAACCGTTTTTGAGACACGCCTGTTCGGTCAGCCCACCGGACGGGACATGGTCTTCATCGCTCCTCCTGCCAAGCCCGGGGGCCGGCTGTCCGTGAAACTTCTGCCGCAGCTCATCCCGCCCGCTCCGCCAAAGCCCGCTGCCACCCCATGAACCTGATATTAGCCATTTCCGGGCGGACAGTATCGCGGAGGGCTCGCGCAAACCCGCAGGCCGCCGCAGGTTTCTCCATCCTGGAATTGCTGGTCGTGATCGCGATCATTGCCATTGCAATGGGAGTAGCCGGAACGGCCCTCCGTCTCACCGGAGGACGTCCCGCCAAGGCGATGGAACTTGTGGCCGGCATGGCCGCCGTCGCCCGCGACGACGCGGTCGCAACCGGAGTCCCCACACGCGTCGCGCTCTGCGTGGATTCTGCTGCCGGCGTCAAATACCTGCGCTTTGTGACCGCCCTAGCCGATGCGGATGGCAACCCTGCGACGGCTGGCTGGAAATTCTCCGACCGCGGACGAACGTTTCCCCAAGGCACAATCTTCTGGCCGGAATACAGCACTCCGGCGCTCGCAGAAAACACGATGAAGCTGGACCTTGCCAAGCCGGGGGCCGTTCAGGACGGCACCTCGGGGGCAACCTGCGTCTTCATCGAATTCGACGCCTTGGGGTACCCGACCAAGAGCGGCGTGCAATGGGTTTTCACCAAGGCTGTCATGGATGATGCCGGCGGGGCGCCAGTGATCCCCAAGCCGATGGACAGGGATGGCTTCATCATGCGCCAGACCGGCCGACTCGCGTTTTTCAGATCTCCATCCGACATCAGCAAACCCTAACGCCAAAACCATCCCATGAACGCCCATCCAAAAAATCATAGCAGCCTCGGATTTTCGCTTATTGAAGTCGTCCTTGCGGTGGGCATCGTTGCCATCGCCATCCCTGCTGTCGTGGGAGTGATGGCCGTCTTTTCCTCCTCTTCCTCCACCACGATGGACCGTGGAGAGGTGGCTTCCGCCGCCAACTCGCTCCAGCTTTATCTCAACGGGAAGGTTCGGGATCCGGCCACATCCTCAAATGTGCCATTCGCCACGGTTTACGGCTGGACCTATGCCGCCCGGCAAGCCCCGGCCAGCGCTCAGGTGATCTACGCCTACAAGACGAACGCAACCCAGTCCGGCTACATCCTCTCCCAGAGTGCGCCAGCGGGAACCATCGAGGGCAAGATGCTGGCGGCGGAAATCCTCGCACCCGAGACGCGCGTCCTCTCCGCCGCCACCCTCGTGAGCGCCAGCTCCAATTACTCCAAGGCTTACCTGCCGCTCAAAGTTTCCATCCATGCGCTTTCATCTGCTTCCCAACCTCGAACCGCTGCGACCTTGGTGGATTCGTATCCCATGGCCATATCGCAATGAGGGCCTCCGCTCGGAATTGCGAGAACCGACCATGCCCGGCCGGGTTCACGCTGATCGAGATGCTGGTCGCTCTCGCCGTCGCCATGCTCCTCCTTGTTCTGCTCGCAACCATCACCTCATCGAGCTTAAGCATGAACAGCGTGATTCATGGGCGTCTGCTGGCACAGCAGGATGCCAAAGTCGCCCTTGATTTTTTCGAGCGCGACTTCGATGCCTTGGCTCCCGCGGAGCAATCGAGAACCACCCTCAGCCTGGTTCACGAGACGGTGGCCGGTCCGGGCGGTGCCAATGAAATCTCCTCATTCTGGATCATGCTCCTGAGCCGGCCCGTGGCCAGCTCGCAACCCGGCCAGCTCCAGGCGGTTTCCTATCGCATACGCTACATCGATCCGATGGTGCCGGGCGGCGCCCGCAAACGTCTGACCCTCTATCGGACCGGGTTGCCCAAGGCGCTCTCTGGAAATCCGACCGCCTTCCTCGACGTGAAGGATCTCCACGCCGGTTTCTGGAAAGATTACTGGGCAATCCATGAGGCTGACAACGGTGGGAAGACTCTTCTGGAGGATTATCTCGTGGAGAATATTGTCGATATCAAGGTCGCGCTCAATTACCTCGCCGCAGACGGCGCACCCGCGAGCGTGACGCTCCCGGCCGGCGCCACAGCCAGTTGGACATCCAACGGCTTCGAAACCAGCTCCATCCCCACGCCCAATACCCCCGTCTCGATCACCCTGATCCTCACCTCGCTGCGCCCGGTGGGAGTCAAACTCTACGAATCAGGCGCCATGACGCTCCCCACAGCCATCGAGAAGCAGGGGGTTGTCCTAAGCCGGACCTTTCCTGTTTATCCCAGCCAGGTAAGCCAATAGAACGAGCTTCACTTCCCGCCAGTGAGTCGCATCCGCCTCGCAAGGGCTTTGCCGTCGGTGTCCGTAACGCCACTGAGTCCGGCCATGTGCACCAGATGCGCGCCGCGCCCAACAGGCTGAGCGGCGTGTTCGGTGACAACAAGGTGATGTCCGATTCAATCGCCTAAGCCGTTCTTAAACAGAAGTTCCAAGACCAGAACAGGCGGGAAGCCGCATAAACACTGGGTTTTGCGGCGATTTTGAACTTCCTGCTACTGGCTACTTATCGGGTGGGCATGTAAAAGGCGGAGGATTTTTTCCTGCAGGGGAGTGGGCTCGGTCTCCTGTTGCCAGCCTGGGGCTCCCGGAAGCTTTGGCACGATGGTGTTGCGGGTGATGGTGGCGAGGTCTTTGAGCAAAGTCTGGAAGCTGTGGACGGGCAGTCCGTCGGGGGTGAGTTTGGTGCGGGCCTTGCGTTTGGCCGAAGGGGAAGGGAGCTTGGGGGCGACGGCATCGGTGCGGTTGGCGCGGGCGGACTCGTGGTCGTCCTCATCGAAGAGCACGGATTTGAGGGCGGCGCGCATGTGCCATTCCACGTAGTAGGCGAGCATGCAAAGAAAGACGTGGCAGCGGACGCGATCCTCGCCGCGGTGGTGGATGGGTCGCACTTTGAGATCCACGGTCTTGAGGCATCGGAACGCGTTTTCCACCAGGCTGAGGTCTTTGTAGCGCTCCACGAGTTGTGGGGCGGTGAAGGTTTTGTCGGCGACTTTGGCGCGAACCACGTAAAGCCCGTCGATGGCGGCTTCGCGGGCGATGTTTTCGGCGCGCCGGGAGTAGGTGAAGCCGGAGTCGGAGATTTGCAAATCGAAGTGCTTGGCCATTTTGTGCCTGTCGATGACGCGGCCGGCTTTGAGCCCGATGCGGTCCTTGCCGCGCAGGGGGCGCTTGGGGCGATGGACAGCGGCGGCGATCTTGGCCAGATCCGCTTCGGTGGCGCAGAGGAGTTCCTCGCGCTTGTGGGCGCGGGAGCGGGCGAGAAGGGGGTTGCGGCAGACGACCAGGCGTTCGTCGGGAAAGTCGGGGCTCTGGATTTCCGCGAGGTTCATTTGGTCAAAGAGCGAGGGTTCGATGACCCCTGCGGCGGCCAGATCGGCAATCTGGCTGGAACGCAGGGCGGTGATCCAATCCAATCCTTCGACGCCGCGCAGTTCCTGGTCAATGCGGGCCTGGGTGATCATGCCCCGGTCGCCCACGAGCACCAGATGCCGGAGGCCGAAGCGTTGGCGCAGCTTTTTGATCTGGGTGGCCAGCGTCATGGGATCGGCCGTGTTGCCCTCGAAGACTTCCACAGCCACGGGAGTGCCCTCGCGGTTGCAGAGCAGGCCGTAAACGATTTGTAGTTTCCCCTTTTTTCCGTCGCGCGGGTGGCCGAGGCGGGCGAGCGGACAGGACTTGCCCTCGAAGTAGCTGCTGGTGAGATCGTAGAGTACCAGCGAGCCTTCATGAAAGTGGCGGGAGGCAAGGGCCTTTTCGATGCGGGGCTGGCGGGGCAGGAGCCAGTCCATGGCGGCGTAGAGGTCGTCCTCATCGGCATCCTGGGGCAAATCGCACTCCTGGGCGAGGGTGCTCAAAAAGGTTTCCGGGTCGAGGGCGCGGGAGGTGGCGAGCTTGGAACCGGGGAAGAGGATGCGGGAGGCAATCAGGGCCATGCAGAGATTGCGCTCCGGGCATGGCTTGGAGCCCAGAAGATGGGCGATGCCCAGCTTGCGCATGGTGGAAAGCACGGCGTCGACGTGACCGTGAGGCAGGGAGCGGGTGATGCGAAAATTCGGGGAAGAGGTCACGGTGTCGGGGTGGCGCTCAGATTGGAAAAGGCGGCGCAGACCCTCGACGACGCCGGGGGGCCACTTGGAAAGATTGGCGATGGTGCGGTGCTTGACCTTGCCGGCTTGGCGATAGGTTTCGCGCAGGAGGATGCAGGGCGGGGAGTTGCGGTTGGGGATGCGCTCAATAAACATGGCTACTTGTTCCTGTCATAAAAGCAGGTAAATGCAATATTGGTCAATAATAAAATAGGTGAAGTAATAAAATATACATGGCTACATTCGGAAGACAAAAAAAGCAATTAAACTCCTGCTTGGCAGGTGTTTAATTGCCTTTTTGCCTTGGGAACTTCAGCTTAAAAAACGTGTTATGCACATAATAGACCGCTTTCCAATTAAGGAACATCCGTTTCAAAGTGTATAAGATGGGTTAAAGCAAGAACCCCGGTTTCCATCACAACAACGCCAAGACCCACGCCAAAGTCCTCATCGAAAACCACCGGATCGGGACGATCATGGAGGCCCGCGCAGTTCTGTTCCACTCACGAGAGAACCCCTCATGCTTGGAGAGTAGATGACGAGCAGGTTTATTGGAATGGCAGGAGTTGGGGACGACATCTCCCGCAAGCCTTCATTTTCCTTGGCTGCAAATTTTGAACGGCTCTGTGGAGTGCTGAGCCCTCCGCGGCAAAATTATCAATGCGAGGTTCCCAGAATGGTGCGGAGACCGACTGCTGTAACGGAATTCGAAAGTGGGTAGGCCGCTCCCTCCGGGATCACAAGGAATCCCCGGCGAGCACCAAGCGTTTGCATGCTTTCGACCAGTCCGGGAGTCAGCTTGGGAGAGAGTGTGCGTTTGATCTCTATGGCATGGATCTGTCCATTGGCTTGCTCGATGACCAAATCCACTTCCGCTCCAGCATGAGTGCGGTAATGACTGGCCGTCGCACCCTTGGGGAGTCGGTTCAAAATTTGCTCAATGCAATACCCTTCCCACGATGCGCCGCAAATCGGATGACCAAGCACATGCTCCAGTGTTGGCAGTCCCGCGAGTGCATGAAGGATGCCGCTATCGCGCCAATATACCTTGGCAGCCTTCACCAATCGTTTCCCTGCATTGCGCGTCCATGGCGGGAGGGAGCGGACGAGATAAAGGCCTTCCAGCAGGTCAAGGTATCGCCGCGCGGTCTTGCCATCAATTCCGAGCGATCCAGCCAACTTGCTGAGGTTGATTGTGGCACCCTGCTGATGGGCCAGCATCGTGCAAAAACGGCGCAGAAGGATGGGCGTTGCTGTGATGTTCTGTTGCGGCAGATAGCGCTCCACATAGCTGGTGATAAAGTCCTCGCGCCACTGAATCGAGGCTCCCACACCCTCGGCAAGAAAGCTGTCCGGGTAACCTCCCCTCTCCCAGTGAATGGGCAATGACAGGTCGGGATTGGGCAGTTCAAGAAGTTGAAACGGGGTCATCTCCAAGTAGCTGATCCGGCCAGCCAGGGTTTCAGAACTTTGCTGAAGAAGCTCAGGGGAGGCCGAGCCCAGCAGTAGAAATTGCCCCGCTTTTTCACCCCGGCGGCGGCGTTCATCAATCAGGCTCCGGAGCACGGGAAACAAACCCGGCAGGCGCTGGACTTCGTCAAGGATCACCAACTGACCCGCAAAACCCGCGAGGTAAAGCTCGGGATCTTCCAACTTGGCAAGATCCGAGGGACGTTCAAGATCCAGGTAATGAGAAGGTTTTCCTATGTTCAAGCCCATAGCCAATGTCGTCTTACCCACCTGCCTTGACCCCAGCAGCGCCACCGCCGGAAACTGACCGAGGCGTTCAAGCAGAGGTTTTGTCAAGCTTCGCTGAATCATTCGTCATTGAAAATAAGGAATCGATTCCGTTTTTTCAATGCATAAAATTCCGCCGTGGCAAAAAATCTCAACTCAGAAGTGTCCCTAAAAGTGTCCCTTCTCAGCAGTAAAAGAGTAGTTTACGAGTAGTTCGAGGATTGGCTTGATTACTAGGGTAAACGGGTTATTTTGACCTTGTAAACAGCAGAAAAATCCGCCGAATCCCACCCCTTCCGATGTGCGGAAGTACAAAACCAAAGGCCGGAGGCCTCAAAATGCTGGTGGGGTTCGAACGCAGTTCGAGCCGAGCGCAGCGAGACAGACTGCCACAGGCAGCCCGCAGGGTGTGGCGAAGCCGAATCAATCCCACCCCTTCCGAGCTTGCGAGGAGGGGTAACGTCTTGAGCGAAGCCACTTCCGGAAAGCCTGCACAGCAGGATAATCCCACCCCTTCCGATGTGCGCAGCACGAGACTGCTCGCCGCGGGCGTTCGGGGGGGCAAGATTGGCTTCTTGTTGCCGGAAGCGAACCCGACTCTCCGGTCGTGTCAATTCCGCTCCAGACAGTGTCCAAACAAAAGAGATTTCATTTTGCATATTTAGAAATTATATTTTGCATCTATTTAGATATAAGATATAAAAGAAAACAATGATTTCTATTCTAGGAGAAAAAGAGGCTATGAGTTCTCTGGGGGACCGAGTGAGATCGCACCGATTGACCAAGAATCTTACCCAGCAGTATCTGGCCGAAATGGTCGGGGTGACGGTGCCGACTTACCGCAAAATTGAAGCGGGAGACGGAACGGTCGAGTTTCGCCACGTGGCCCGAGCGCTGGGGGTGATGGGGTTTGGAGACGCTTTGGGGAATTTGATCCCCGAACCCGAACCGGAGTTGCGCCTGAAAGATTTGCTGGCTCCAGAGCGCAAACACGCCTCGCCGAGAAAGCGCAGTTAAATGGAAAAGCGGCTTCGAGTTTGCTGGTGGGACGGCGCGACGGTGGGACACCTGATCCACCGGGGACCGATCTACTTCGTCTATGACGAGATCTGGCTGCGCCGGGGAATGAACCTCTCGCCCATCAGCCTGCCGTTCACGGATGTCGCGTTCAACGGGAGCAAGGGGATAGAGAAACTTCCGGGACTGATCGCCGATTGTCTTCCTGACGCGTGGGGAAGGAAACTGGCGCGCGCGGAATTTGCCTCGCGGAAGTGGGGAGAACCCAACGAAATGTCTCTTCTCGCCTGGCGTGGCGCACGCGGCCTCGGCGCGCTGAGGTTCCTCCCTCCGATGGATGAACGAAACAATCCACGGCTCGAGCGGGTGAGCGCCGCCGCTCTTGCGCGCGGGGCGGCCGAGATCGGGCGCGGGGAACCCTCGGAGGTTCTGCCCCAGTTGGCGCGAGGGGGCAGCGCCGGCGGGGTATTCCCGAAATCTATCGTTCTGGCCTACCCGGATGGGAGCCTCCGCGTAGGCGAACCCGATGCCGAATCGGTGCCGGGGCTCATCAAGTTTGACCTGAGCGAAGATGGCTCGGCGGCTCGCTCCGAACACATTTTTGCGTGTATGGCACGCGCGGCCGGGATCCGTGCTGTGGAAACCCGGCTCCTCGAAGAGGCGCCCGGCTCCGTCCGCCGGCACCTTTTTGTCACGCGGTTTGACGTGACCGCAGCAGGGGACCCAAAGCGCATCCACTTCCACACGGCGAGCGGGCTTCTCCACAAAGGGCCGGGAGATCTCGACTACCGGGACCTCTTCCGGCTGGCTTTGAGGCTCCACGTCGAAGCCTCCGACCTGCGCGAAATCGCCCGCAGGATGGTCTTTAACTCGCTGGCCTCAAACATGGATGACCACGGGAAAAACCACGCCTTTCAACTGGATGAAGAGAGCGGGAAGTGGACTCTCACCCCCGCCTACGACATCACGTTTTCCGCCGGGATGCTCGGGCGCGGCATGACGGTCGCGGGCGAGGTCTGGCCCCGTTTGGAAACCATGGAGTCCCTCTGCCGCGACGCAGGACTAAGCCGCGATGAATACCTCGCAATCCTCGAGACCGTTGAGGCGTCTCTTTCCCGCTGGCCGGAGCTTGCCGAAGCCGGCGGGATTTCCCGGGCCGGAATCCGGGAGGTCGTCGAAAGGTTCACGAGAATCAAAACCGAGGCGCGCTCCTAGTGTAGGCCGCCCACCCCCCCTCAATCCTTACTCGACGGAAGCATCCGCGCGTTTTGTGTGGTTGACGTACAAAGACCGCCCGTGTATTCATTTTCGTATGACAAAGATTCTCACTGTCCGCCTGCCCACGGACCTTCATGACAAGGCCGAAGCGCGCGCCTCCAGGCTCGGGCTTGACCGCGCCAAGTATGTCCGGTCACTCATTGAAGACGATGTTTCGGAGGGCGACGGTGAGAAGAGTCGATCTTTCGCGTCCGAGGATCTTGTCGGCCTCTACCAGGGCGGGCCCGTTTCAGCCACAAACGCTTCCGTCCGCGAACGCCTCCGGAGCCGCGCTCAGGGCCGCAGGTGAAAGAGATCGCCGATACCGGCCTGATTGTCGCCTTCTTCAACCGGAAAGATCGTTTTCATTCCTGGGCTGCAACGGCCTTCAGAAACCACTCGCCGTTTTTCACGTGCGAAGCGGTGCTCGCCGAGGCGGGAAGCTTTTTCCCGGATCCTCTCGGGCTCTTGCGGTTGATCTCGCGGGGAGACCTGATTCTCGACCAGGGCTTCGTCCTTGCAAAGGAGTTGCCAGCAGTGCTCGCGCTGGCTTCAAAATATTCCGACCAGCCGATGGACCTTGCCGACGCCTGCCTTGTCCGGATGGCAGAACTCGCCGTGCGCTCGCGGATCTGGACCGTTGACCGGCGCGATTTTACCGCCTACCGCCGCCACGGACGCCAAGCCATCCCCTGCGAGTTCCCAGGATAATCCTGATCCTGTTCGAGGCGTTCCGTGAGCTTCCTGTTGTTTGCTTTCAGGTTGCGATGGATAAACCGATCGTGACAGACCGCATCGTTGGCCGAGTATATCCTCGCCGGCGAATGCGCGAACTGCGAATTCCCCGCCGTGGATGCCGACCGCGACAATTTTTCCCGGGACCCCGCCTTCGGTGGAGCTGGCCAAAAACAAGTGCCTCCAAGAATTTGACGACTTGCCGTTGGGGGGGGGGGGGGGGGCTTCGTATCAGCGCACGACCCGGCCGGAGCCGGCACCCTTCATGAGGGCTTCGACTTCGGCGCGCGAGGTGTAGTTGATATCTCCGACGATCGAGTGGCAGAGGCAGGAAGCGGCGACGGCGAAGGCGATGGCATTTCCCGGGGCGCTGAGCTCGGGGGTGTTGAGGGCAAAGATGAGGCCGGCCCCGAACGAATCCCCTCCCCCGACGCGGTCGACGATGTTCCGGATTTCGTACGGCTGGTAGGCCGCGGCGCGGTCGGGCGCGAACCGGGCCTGGGCATCCGCCACATTGTAGAGCATGGCACCCCAATTGTTGTGCGAGGCCGAGATGCTTTCGCGGAGGGTGATCGCAACCTGGCGGATATTCGGGAACTGCCCGGCGATCTGCCGGGCGACATCGGGAAATGCGGACGTGTCGAGCTTTCCGGATTCGACGTCCGTATTTGCCGCATGGATTCCGAGCACGTCGGCGGCATCTTCCTCGTTGGCGATGAGCACGTCGACAAACGGGAGGATCGCGCGCATCGTTTTTCCGGCCAGCGCCTTCGAGTCGGTCCCCGGCTCCCAACTCCAAAGCTTCTTTCGGAAGTTCAGGTCGCAGGAAACCATGACCCCGGCCTCCTTGGCGGCGCGCACCGCATGGAGCACCGCCTCGGCGGCGGTTTGGGAGAGGGCCGGCGTGATGCCGGTCGTGTGCAGCCAGGCGGCTCCCTCGAAGATCGTCTTCCAGTCGTATGCGGACGCGGGGGTCAGGCTCACCGACGAATACGAGCGGTCGTAGATCACGTTGCTCGGACGCTGGTTAGCGCCGTTTTCAAAAAAGTAGAGCCCGAGCCGGCCATCCTTCGTGCGGTGGATGCACGACGTATCGACGCCGAGCCCGCTGAAGACCCCGACGCAGGCGTCGGCGATGACATGGTTCGGAAGTGCGGTGACAAATCGTGCCTTTGCCCCGAATTGTGCGAGCGAGGCGGCGACATTCGCCTCAGCCCCGCCGAACGTCATCTCCAGCGCACCAGGCAGGGCCTGGCGAAAGCGCAGGAGGTTTTCGGGCGCGAGCCGGCCCATAACTTCTCCAAACGTGACGATGGTTTTCATAGAGTTGGTTTTCAGGCGCGGGCGGCGGCGATGTTGGCGACGGCTTCCTTGGCGAGCCCGGTGATCGCGGCCCAGTCGCCGGCCTTGATGGCATCCTTCGGCGCGAGCCAGGATCCTCCGACCGCCGAGATCAGCGGGTCGGCGAGGTAGGTCCCCATATTTTTTGCGTTGAGCCCGCCGAGCGGGACAAATTTCACGCCGAGGTGCAGGTAGGGAGCCGCCATGGCCTTCAGGAAGGGAAGCCCTCCGGACGGCTCGCACGGGAAAAACTTGAGGAGCCGGCAGCCGCATTCGAGCGCCGCCTCAATATCGCTCGGGGTCGCCACGCCGGGCGCGAAGGGAAGCCCCTCGGCCAGCGCGGCCTCGGCCACGCGGCGGTTGAATCCCGGAGAGACGCCGAACCCGGCCCCGGCCGCCCGGACCTCCGAGACCTGCGCGGGAGTGAGGATCGTCCCCACCCCGGCGAGCATCTCCGGAACGTTCGCACGAATTTCTTTGAGTGCACCGAGCGCCGCATCCGTCCGCAAGGTAAGCTCCATCACATCGACTCCGCCATCCAGCAGTGCCTTGGCCAGAGGGACGGCGTCCTCGACGCGGTCGATGATCAGAACAGCGATGATCCCCGCGCGCTCGATGCGCGCGGCCAATTCGGAAGGAAAGATATTCGTCACGGTTTTGAGAGCGTATTATTCCATCAGAATCACGCCAGCGGCGCAACATCCAACCAGCGGCGTTCCTCCCAGCTCTTGATCCCGAGCTCGGCGAGCTGAACGCCTTTGGCCCCCTGGAGGAGCGTCCACGGGAACGGCTCGTCGAGCGCGACATGCCGGAGGAAAAGCTCCCACTGAACCTTGAACGCGTTGTCGAAGTTTTCCTGCTCCGGAACCTTCGACCATCCGTCAAAAAAGTTGATCGGCTGTGCGATATCCGGGTTCCAAACCGGCTTTGGCGTATTCCCGTAATGTTGGATGTAACATTCCCGGAGGCCGGCGACCGCCGAGCCGTGGGTGCCATCAACCTGAAGCGTGAGCAGGTCGTCCCGGCGGACGCGGACCGTCCAGCTCGAGTTGAAGTGCGCAATCACGCCATCGGCGAGCTCAAACGTCGCGTAGGCCGAGTCGTCGGCGGTGCAGCGGTAGGTCTTCCCGTTTTCGTCCACGCGCTCCGGGATGTGGGTCGCGCCGAGGCACGAGACCGCCTTGACCTCGCCGAACAGGTTGTCTAGCACGTAGCGCCAGTGGCAGAGCATATCGACGATGATCCCGCCGTCATCTTCCTTCCGGTAATTCCAGCTCGGACGCTGGGCGGGGATGTTGTTCCCCTCAAAGACCCAGTAGCCGAATTCGCCGCGCACGCTGAGGATCTTACCGAAGAACCCCTGCTCCTGAAGGCGCTTGATCTTGAGCATCCCGGGAAGCCAGAGTTTGTCCTGCACGACGCCGTTTTTGACGCCTGCTTTCTGGGCCACCTCAAAAAGTTCGAGGGCCGCTGCGGTCGAGAC
>Ga0247836_1002884_pt1 | contig 24026 bp, 17 predicted proteins | sample LaCruzMarch2015__4_FD_187116 | JGI IMG/M metagenome (GOLD analysis project Ga0247836, IMG submission 187116) | Freshwater microbial communities from meromictic Lake La Cruz, Castile-La Mancha, Spain - LaCruzMarch2015_14m | ecosystem: Environmental > Aquatic > Freshwater > Lake | place: Spain... | reverse complement strand
CTTCAAAATCTTCTTTTGGTCTTTGGCTTTGTTTTAAATAGGCGTAATAAGATTTAGCATAGGTTTCAATTTTATTTTCTATCCGTTTGATCACTAATTTATTTTTTTCGTATCCGTCTTGCATCACTTTTTCATGAGCATCCATTAGGCTTTGAAAATATTTTATATAATATTCTTTGGATGGGGTTGAATTAATCTCGGATAGTTGGCGAGAGAGTTCATGTAATTCATTTGGGGAAATAAATTCATGTCTAATATTTTTCAACATCAAGATATAATCTTGGTGAACTAGTGGCGGCTCTCCTTTTGCACCACAAATATCATTAATTAATTCTTGTTTTTCATGGAGTAATACAGCAGCCCTTAGCCTTTTATAAGTAGGTTTTCCTAATTCATATAATTGACAGGTTTGTAAGCGTTTTGCAAAACAGTTATTGGCATTTTGGGGGCGTTGTAATAAAGAATCAAATTTGGCAGATTTGGGGCCACCAGCAATAGCCGTGAACTTCTCTATATAATTAATGTGAGTTTGCTGTTTTTTAATATTGGTTTCAGCCCAACTAGCAAAGGTATGAAGACTGATTAAATTACTAAAATACTCTAATCCTTCTGCTGATATTAAGCGGTCTCTTTTTATTGAAAAAGTTAATGCGTTCGATGATCTAGCATAATAATAAAAATCGTGGTTACTTGAAGTTTGTTCTAAACTACGAAATTCAAGAGAACCTGCAGAATCATAACAACTAAAGGTAAATTGATCGCCATTCATTTTTATAGAGATTTTCATTGCGTGATTTTCACAACCAGTATCTAAATATAATGATTGTCCTTCACTTAATTCTGCACAGGCGCTTAATACCTTTTTACTTAATACTTGTCGTTCTGTTTTATAGACATAATCCTCTATTTTACTTGCAACCGCTAAACTTAGATTTTCGATGCCATTTTCGTTTAATTGTTCTAATTGAGTTAATCTTGCTTCATCAATAGGTTTGTCCTGTGATTTGAGTTTAATCATTTCAGCATATTCTGCTGGAGTTAATCCAAAAGGCGGATCACAAATAACGGTATATTCACAGCCAGCTTTAGTTTTTGATCTTTTGATTTGTATAGTAACTTTTTTGCCATCTAGCTCTAAATTTAGGGGGGTGGTTTTTTGGCCATATTTAAGTTTTACACATTGACTTAAAAAATCTTTACCTGCAAGTGCTGCCTCTATTATTTCTAGTCGTGTTTTGTTTGCCGCTAAAAATTTTTTAGGTGCCGTTTTTAATTTATATTCTCTTTTATTCTGTTTTTTTAGGGCTTCCTTAATATCATAGCCGCCTTCGCATAGAGAAAATTCAGCAATCGCATAATTTAATGATCGCGAGCGCTCTAAATTAGCTTTATAAGTATTTATTCTTATAAGCTCATCTTCTGAAAAATTTAAGCCAATAGCGCTAAGTATTTCTGGATTGTCAGCAATATGCTGAATTTCCTGCATTTCTAAAGCACAAGCAATAGCATCATCTCCATAATTGAAGAAAATATTCATGTTATTAAAAGGATTATCTTTATCATTTGATTGCATGGCATTTAATATTATTTTGTTATCTTCCTTGCTATCTCCTGCCTCAATTAAAGAGGAAGCAACTTTTGTTAAGCTATAATGACTGTCAGTTGAAGAGCATGCTGTTACTTGAGATGACAACGTAATACCAATACGAGTTTTAGCTGAAGCCTCTCTATCTTCTATAGAGCGTTGCACATTACCAAATATAGATTTTCCAGTTGATGCATCTGCATATTCTCTGCCAGAAGTCTTCATCGCACTGAAATAGGCACTATCTTCTTCAGATATTTCCACTGTAAAAGGTTGTTTGTTTTCTGTTTTTTCTTGTTTTATTGGCTTAATTTTTATATTAAAAATAGAATTGAAAAGTCTATTGATATAATTGCCAATACCTTTAATCCATTGAATAAATCGTGAAAAAAAACTTTGATGTTGTTGAATTTTTGGTGGTTCAACTACTTTCACCGCGTTAAGTATATTTATTTTGTCAATAATATCTGCCCAAATTAGTGGATTTGAGTGAGATTCTTGTTTTTTCCAATAGCGCAGATATTCTGCAGGCCAAATATCAGGGTATTTTGTATCTAATTGTTTTTTAATAGCTAAAACAAGATTATTATTTTTCACAAGTCTATTTAAGCTTGCAAGCAGAAAAAATAATTCCTCTTTACTTATCTTTTGCAGCAATTCAATTTGCACTGTCGTATTAAAAATAGCTTGAATGGTTTTCGAATGAATCAAAGCGAGCAGGTCACTCGAACTTTGGGTGGTTTTCGGGGCGTTAGGGTATCTTTCTGCCAATATATTTCTTAGATAATTTCTACTTTCGCAAGGATTAATGTAAGGTAAAATTTCTAAACTAAAAATTATAATTTCTTCACGATCGAGCTCTTTTATAATAGAGCTAATTTGCTCTGACTCTAAATTATCAAAGATAATTGCAATTTCTTCAGCATATTTAGCCATAAATTATCCTTTATATATCGATTTTTATTCGAAAATTTATTTATGTTTAGTTTAATTGTAGACCATCGTTGTTCTTTTATTGAAAATTAAATGATAATTTATGGTGATTGTATACAAATTTTGAGCATCAAGCTCGTGTTTTTTCTCTTTCGTGCCACGTTTTATGTATAGAATTTAGTCGATTGCCAAGGGAAGTAGGTTGGTATGTAATGTCTCTTAATGAGCTTTAATAAACCATTGCGTCGTTGTTTGTTGCTTAAAGAGGGCAATATGTAGAGGTTAATGGTATATTAGTATATCGAACATAAATCTATATTTAGCTTTTGTTCATTCAATTTTGAATGAACGCTAGAAAATTATAGAATGATAAAACTGAATATAGTAAATTGGCTACTTTAATATTAACTCCAGATTAAAGGTTGAATATGTTAGATATAAAATTTATAACAGAAAATACAGAAAAGATTAGAGACAGTATCCATAAGAGAGGAGTTAATTCCGATTTAGATTCTCTATTAAATTATTATACTACACGTAAATCGCTCATGTTAAATTTAGAGAATAAGAGGGCTGAATCAAATCAATTAGCAAAAATAATACCTAAGGCACCGGCTGCGGAAAAACAAGAGCTTGTAAATAAAGGTCGAGCGTTAAATCAAGAAATATCAACGCTTGAAGAGGAGCTTAGAAAAATAGATGAGCTTTACAATGAAGCAATGTTGACTATACCTAATTTACTGGCTGACGATACCCCGTTAGGTGAAAGTGATGAGGAAAATGTCGTTTTAAGAACGCATTTAACTCCTCGTGAATTTGATTTTGTGCCTAAAGATCATGTGGAGATAGGAAAGGATCTTAATTTAATAGATTTTGACAGTGGGGCAAAAGTTACTGGTGCAAAATTTTACTTCCTAAAAAACGAGGCTGTTTTTCTTGAATTAGCATTAAAATTATTTGCAATGAAAATCGCAGCTGAATTTGGCTATACCACTCTTATTACTCCTGACTTAGCGAAAAAATCTATAATGACTGGGACTGGTTTTTCCCCAAGAGGTGATGAGTCTAATATTTATAATCTAGAAGGTTTAGATCTAAGTCTTATAGCAACTGCAGAAATAACTGTTGGTGGTATACACTCTGATGAGATTGTTGATGAGAATAAATTACCTTTGAAATACGTGGCCGAAAGTCATTGTTTCCGCAGAGAAGCAGGCTCTGGTGGTAAGGAAAGTAAAGGTTTATATCGTGTGCATCAATTTTCTAAAATTGAGCTTTTTCAAATAGTGCGACCAGAAGATAGCGAAGCTGCTTTAGAAGAGATTCTAAAAATAGAAGAGACAATCTATCAAAAGCTCCAATTGCCTTATCGTGTAGTTCGAATATGTGCGGGTGACTTAGGAGCCGCAGCATTTAAAAAGTATGATATTGAAGTATGGATGCCGGGAAGAGAGTCTGATGAAAAATACGGAGAAGTAACATCTGCTTCAAACTGTACAGATTTCCAATCACGCCGATTAAATATCAGATATCGTGATAAGGATAATAAAAGAGTTTATCCTTACACCTTAAATGGTACTGCTATTGCTTTAAGTCGAACATTGATGGCGATCCTCGAAAATTACCAGCAAAAAGATGGCAGTATAGTTATTCCAGAAGTATTACGCCCTTATATTGGTAAGGACATTATAGCAAGATGACCCAATGGAAAATTAGGTTATTAAATAAATATGTTTCTTAAAGATAATTTAATCATAATTACTCAAGATCAAAATAGAGTTATTACTATGTGGTTTTGAGAATTAATTTTAAAATACTCTTAAAACTGTCGACGTACCGAGGCCATATCATTACCCACAAGCTAACTTTATCTTGGTAAGTGAGCTGAACTCCGAGCCACGACCGTTAGGGAGTGGAGTTGTTAAAATCTCCACTCCCTAACGGTCGTGGCTCGGATTCAACCAGACAATGCAATCCCATAAAGGATTAGCATACTTTTGGGTAATGATATGACTGCGGTATCAAGAGATCTACTTGAGAGCGCGTAAAACTCAATCAGGTATATTATTATTGGATATAAATTACACTGCTCGAAAAACCAACACATAGACAAAAAAGATTATTTGCCGTACAATTAAAGCACCAATCAGTATGCAGAAAATAATGATGTATAATCAAGATAACTTATCTTCAAAATCCGACCTATTTAAGACGCCAGGCTCGACAACCTTTGTTAGCGCTCCATCATTTAAGTGGTCACTAATACGCCAATATTTCTCTGGGGAAAGCCTGGCAGAAATATTGAGTGAAATTTTTTTAAAAATGCCCTTGAAAATATTTTTGTTAGCAATAATTATGCTAGTTCTCCTGCCACTGGCCATTATAATTGGTCCATTTATTGTGGGAACTGCTCGTTTTATCCAAAACATGGAGCTTATGTATTTTCGTGCAAGAGATAATGAGATACAACTTGAATATCAATATAAACCTATAAAAACTTTATTTAAACAAACAATCGGGGTCATTTCACCCGTGCTAAAAACAGCTTTGTTTCCATTGTATTTATGGGGGTTAGGTATTAACGTTATCATTGGCGCCGTCGTTTATCCACAAGCTTTTTTAAATCCATTCAAATCTCTTCGGCACGACAAATCTTGTAAGATGGTTCTAACTAACGATGATATATCGAAATTTAAGGAAGAAAAACCAATTTATATCTTGTCGCATGAAAGATTGTACTATATTAATCTTGATGGCCGAATTATAAAAATAAAAACTAAAGATATTGAAAGAATTACCAACCTTTTTTCTAAGAGTTTAAATGAGGTAATTGCAGCGTCAAAAGAAGATTTAGCCACCATTACTGAATTTACTGGGCATATGCATGAGATACCATCATTCCCTTTGAAATATAATAATCAGTTCATAGTGAGAGAATTTAATATTGGCATTTCAAGTGGGGCGATATTGAAAACTTGTGAGATACGTCATATAGACACGGAGGATGTTACCGACACACCTCACATTATTTATTTTGCAGGTAATAGTTCAACAGTTTTACGCTATGAAAATGCTATTATGGTTGATGCCCTTCAGATGAAAGCCAAAGTCATTGGCTTCCATCACAGTAGTTTTGGACAGAGTGGGGTTTTGATGAGTAATGGTGAGGTCTGTCACAAGCCTGCTGCAAGTCATCATACCTTGGTGGAAGAGGCTATTGCACAAGTACAAAGATTATTAGATAAAGGTGTTCCTGCTGAAAAAATAACTTTATACGGCCATTCACTAGGCGGCACTATTGCGACCGCAGTGGCCTATCATTTTCATAATTTACAAAAACCACAGCGAGTTTTCATCTTTAATGATCGCTCTTTAATTACGCCAACAGCTTTTGCCACAGGAATTATTCTACCTGAAAAAAATAAGCCAAATAGACCATGGTTAATCAAAGACTATATAAGATTTGGTCTAGCAAAGGGATTACAACCTATTTTTAAGACGTTTGTGATGTTATCAGGTTGGGATTTTGATGTCTCTTATTTTGCCAAAATTCCAGCAGCTCATCGTCAATATTTATTAGCAAGAGGTAAAGCTGACAATGGACAAATTATTACCGATGAACTCATACCATATCAGGCATCGATTCATAAAATTGATACAATAAAAAATGAATATAAAGAATGGAAAAAAAAGCAGCCTGAAAGCATGAGAGATAATCCGCATAAATTTTATAAAATTATAGCTAACGAAAGCATGCGACTACATGTGATAAATCTAAAAGATATAGCTCGCGAAGATGGAACAACAGGTCAAGATTATTGGCACAGATTTGTCCGTCGTTCTTGATGGTAGTTGTATGTATAAATTATGTATAATAGAGCATGTAATAGAGTAATAGAAGGTCAGGCCTTTAATTTTGAATATAAAAATCTATAGATATGATTTTTGACTATTTTGCTTGTGCTGGAATAATGCAAATCAAAATAATCGCCAATTTCTTTATTTTTATTTGATAATTCACAATTCAAGGCTTGACCCCGTCGCTTGTGATCGACGTTATTGGAGTGTCTTGGATGCTTAATTGGTGGAGGCGGCGGGAATTGAACCCGCGGGAATTTAATGTAACCTATTGATAGTATTAGTTAAATTTATATTCCGCAAATGTTTGGGCACAAATTGGGTACATTTTCATGGGTAATGATTTTTCTTATCAGTTCTATTCCCGAGAAGGGAATCGAACTGAGTATTAATTTAATTGTGATATAAATCATCTCATGGATAGAGCATAAATAGCTCTTAGGTTGTTTTTTTAAGTATTTTTAGGTAACTTTGCCTATTAAGGCATCGACATTTTCACAATGGCGCTTTTTAGGCAAAGATACTAGTTCTTTTTTATAGTGAGTTGATAATTCCATCATAAATAATTTACTTATCCAATAGTTAATTATTAATTCTGCTTAAGACAGTCAGGAAACCACACAAATAAATTGCCATGTGGTTCGCTTTCTTCATTTAGTATCTCATCTGATACACATTGGAGGATCTATTTAATAATCGAATATTTCTTATTTGTAATTTAATCGGTTTTGCATTAAAGAAAATAACTCTTTAATATATATATAAATAACCATTTTAATTCATGTTATAACGATTTGCATTAAAGCACTTTATGCAAATCGTTTGTCACGCGATAAATTGGCATGGGATATCATGCACACTAAAGCTGAGCAAATAGAAAAAAATATCAATAATCCTCATGTGCTTGAATCGTTAGCACAACAAAGTTCTCGTTATGAGCGTTATCAATCTGTTGTTGCCGTAGCTGAATCACCATTAGAAGCTCATATTTCAAAGAAATTGGCTAAGCAAGCAGCTAAGATTGATTTGGAAAAAGATTATATTCATATCATGAAGCTATCTGGGCAAAATAATAAGACACCAAGAGCACTCTATCAGCAAATCGAGACTTTACAAAAAACACGTCACCAAATTGAATTTGATAAGCTAAAAAAAGAACTAGATAATGTGCTATTAATTAAATCCAAGGAAATTAAAGGTAATAAAATATTAGAGGGTCGATTGCAACGTGACTTTCCAAAGTTTGCGAAGGCTCTCATGAAACAAATTAAGAATCATGATAGAGAATAAAATTATCAGAGAAAAGCCTTTTTGCTGATCACAGCAACTAACATAATTTAAAAGTTTAAGATTAATCTAAAACTACAACAGACTAGATAACTCGGTGTTTTAATATAAAAGTTGAACGCCATCCTTTTTTGCGATGATCACGGTCAGTGGTCAATAGATCTAATATAACAGGCGAAAGGTTTTTCTCAGTGGCTCAGCTATCAAGCCTTATAGCCCTGCATCAGCCCTGATATTTAGAAAAGTCATATATTTTTTTCTAAACATAAAAAAGCGCTCATGAAGAACAATATCAAAAAATAATAAACAAGAAATTTGCGCAATAAAAAATCCACTCCACGTTAAAATAGGACTACTATGAATTTGTCCAATTATAAACAAGGGGATGACAAAAAATATGTAATTAAATATATCTATCAGAGCCAAAAATTTTATTTTTTCGTGTGCATATAGCATTCCACGCTGAAAAGTTATAATAGCTTGTAGCGGAATAAGCAAAAGAACCATATTAATATAAATTGACGTTAAATAAGCTAACTGATGGTTTTCAATACCAAAAATAGATTCAATAATAAAAAGTTTATTTACAAAAATAAACACAGCAATGCAACTGTTAAGGCAAAAACCACCCATAATAATTTTATATTTGTATTTATCAAATTCGAGTTTTTCTTGAATATAACAGACCGTTATTGTTCGCATTAAAGCTATATTAGGCATTAAAACAAGAAAGTATATTCCCAATGAAATTGTAAATGCGCTCATAACAACATCTGATTTTGAAAGCAAATTAATTACGCATATCATTAATAGAAAAGATATTTTTTCTACGCAGATACGAGCAAATTCAATTGAAGTTTTGATGAGGGAGAGAAACTGAAACATATCTTTTGAAAATTTAAAAAAAATGTTAATTATTGAAATATTATACTCAGATTTCATCTTATTGAAGGTTAAAATACATGTAATACTGCTTACTATAAAAGTAGCTATGTAAATTCCAACATATCCAAAATCAAAGCATTTAACAAATACATAATTCAATATAATATTCATAACAACTTCAAAGCAAGAATAAGCTATCACAAAATTACCTTTTTTACAGGAATTTAAGCAAACAGACATGCAATATCTAAAAAACTCAGGGACAATAGATAAATTAAGCCAAAACAAAGAGTCACAGGATAGTTGAAGTACATCGTCTTCCTTTACAATTAACTTTAATAAGATCGGATACAAGCAAAACCCTAAAATTGATAATATGACGCTTAATTTAAATAATGACGTTAGAAATCCTTCTATTGAGAATTGAAATTGATTTCTATTATTATTATATAGATCAGCAATTTTCATGGATAAAATTGGGGTAATTGCCATTGCTGTAATCTGATCAATTATCATTAAGTTATTAGGAATTCCTGCTGCCGCAATTGCTGAACTACCAAATATAGCTGCAAAGACAATATCTGTCTGTGTAATAAGCCTCTTATTAATAAAAGTAATCAAGAAAGGGAAATAGATTCTAAAGAAATTATTCATAGTTATCAGAAAAATTCTATAAATTTAAACAAGTAAGTTAAGTCGTTACTAATTGAATAAAATATCTTACATGAACTTAAATCCGTAGATTGATACTTTTCAAAATTATCACACCGACAAATTTGTATTTTTGATTTCAAATTATTTTCATATGATTTTTCATATAAAACACTCAATTTATCTTCGTTTGGAAAATAAAGAAAAAGATAATTGCTTTCAAGAATATTATCGGAGCCCCATTTATTAGCTGAATGCACTAGCAAATTAGTAATAAGCTTTGAATTAAGAGAATGTTTTTTATAATGCAGATATTTTATCACATACCCATACAATCGCCAGTCATAATTAAATGAGTTTAAAAACATCCATTGTAGAAAGTCAGAAAATTGTTCACTGCTTTGTGAAGGGAAAAACTCTTTCATATCAATGATTGAATTAGTTATTTTTTCCCATAATTGTTTTTGAATTACAAACCGATAATCAATTAACTTAACAATATCATCCTTCGATTTTAGTTTGTTTTTTGATGATAAAAATTCCAAGTAGTTCATGAGGTTATTTGCCGTAATATATCAACATCTTTAATCCAATCAATATTATTTACATAATTATCATATTCAATAACTAACGTTGATTCACAAGAATTAAAATGTTCTTTAAATTTCTTAATAAGTGACTTTTCTGAACTTGATATTCGTCTATCATGTGTGTCAAATATAATACTATCTGCACCTTGTATTTTTCGATAGCCTGACACATGAAAATGTGAAGTAGTTTTTATAACTTTTTCCCAAACTTCAAAATCAACACTGTTGTTTATTGACGAAATGACCGCATTTGAAAAATCAAACAATATATTTATATTTTTGTTTTTTATGATTTCTTCAAAAAATTCTACCTGACTATTTCCAGTGTAAAATATGGACGGGAAATTCTCGATGTAAATCTCAGATTTTAATAAATTAATCCAATTGTTCATTTTAGAAAAAATAAACTCAAATTCATTTTCATAATCACATTCAATGTGCATAGGATAATAAACGTCATTAACCTTGCTTTTAAACAAGTGGTCGGAAATATAAATTGGCTCAAACACTGAAGAAAAAGAATGAATTCTACTTGAAAGGTATTTAAGATCGTCGGCTTCTCTTTCTAAGTAAAGAGAATTCATGATATGAAAGCTAACCGGCATTTTATTAAGTAATGAGGAAACATATTCAGGATCTATGTTAATAAAATTATCCAATAAAATTTCAACAAAATCTATTTTACCTTCAATATAACATTGATTAAAAAATTGAATTTGATCAAGTTTCGTCAAATTAACACCAATCATCATGCGAATAGTTCCGTAAAATAACGTTTAAAATCCTTATGTAAAAGGATTGCTTTTTCATCGTTATCAATCATTTCCTCATCGTTTAATACAATATAATTATTTGTGTTAAATATTATATTATCTATCCATTGTTCAACTATCTGACGAAAACTACACGGACTCATATGGTTTTTTATAGAAGGATATCTTGCCTCAATTATTTTATAAAGATATTTTCTTGCATATTGGTCTGCGGTTGTGTTTATTTTAGATTTGATTTCGTCTCTCTTTGTATTTAATATCCCTGTGATTTTATGAAAATCATGGAAATATTCTTCTTGATGATTAATCCAATCTTTGTCTGTGTGCTCAACAGTAACGAACAAATTACAACTATCTAAATAATTTTCACTTATCACGCTAAATAACGCGAAAATTTGTTCGCTGATAGGTTTGTTATGCCCATCATGAAAAACACCGTCCTTCCCAACAATCATTCCAGACAGGTGAATTTCCGCAACATTAGACCAAGGTATTACATTTATTATCTCAAAAATATTTCCGCTTGCATTACGAACATCAATATATAGATGCGTTAAATCTATAATAAGTTTCGCATCGGTTTTATATACAATATCAGTGATAGCATCAAAATTTTTTAACACTTCATTAAATGAACCGCTATAGAAATTAGCATTTTCAATCCAAATAGGGATTTGAAAAAGATCTTGTGAAGACTTAATAAACCTTATTGCATTTTCACGTTTTGTAGAGGAATCAGTGTAGTGAGATGTAAATCCATAACGTCCTATACCGCTATTTCGTTCCCCCGATAGATGAAACCCTATTGAATGCAATCTGTTGTTATTGATTTTTTCGTTCAATTTTTCTAGGTATTTAACTTGAGTTTTTTTATCTTCCGTAATTGGAGATCTTGCAATATGAAGTGACAGATTTGTTTTTTTTTCAAAGGTACTTGCAACGTAACTGTATTCGGCTAATCCGAACTCAATAAGTTCTACATTATTAGGAAGCTCTAATGATCCGGCACAAAGAGCCGGATTATAACCAGCTCCAAGTTTCATATTATTTATTAACATAATAGATATGTTTTATAAATTATAAGAACCACACGTTGCGTGCCTTGTATCGCCGAAAATATTATCAATAACATCAAGAGTGATTTCTTTTATTTCTATAACATCTATGTTTTTTTCAGACTGAACTTTATCTTCTATTTTTTTATTTTCATCAACCATGATTAATTCCTTTAAAATATGTTATATTTAGATAAAATTGAACTTCAGTTGAGAATAATGAAAATACATCCCATTAATTTCAAGATTGATCATAACGAAATAATTCTTAGATCACCAGAGCTTTCTGAAGCTGGTTTGCTTTTAACTTACTTTCAAAATTTATTTCATGAATCGTCTATCTTTATGCAACACGAAAGTAATTTTTATGATGACAAAATTGTAGCAGATCAAGAAAGATTTCTTAATCTATTTAATGGCTCTGATAAATCTTTTGTTATCGCAGCTTTTCTTGGTCCAGAAATTGTAGGTCATATTATTGTTGATAGTTTTGGATTTACCCGTACAGGTCACCGTGCAAAACTTGTTATGGGCGTTCTGAACAAAATGCAGCATCAAGGTCTTGGTAGCCAATTGTTAAAATTAGCTATCGAACAATCAGAGGCAACAAATACTCATTCACTTGAACTACAAGTAAAATCGTTTAATGCACCGGCCATTAGACTATATGATAAATTTGACTTTGAGCGTATTGGCTCCATCCCTGCCGCTGCATGCATTGATGGCGAATATTCAGATGAACACATTTATCAAAGACTATCTTTATCTCTCAAATCAATTTTGGAAAGCCAGAGATCTAGCAGCCATGCTCCTCGTGTTAAATCTGGTTTTTTTTAACTGTCGCTTGATATAATTTATGTGGCATAGGCTTTGACAGATCATTCAAAACAAACTTTAGAAACGAATTTTTTTCCTCTTCGTTTCTATGTGCTCCAAAAACTTCAAGCTAGAGTTAACCGCATCAGTTATAAAACTCAACCCGGCAAAATATGCCCTGGTCACTATCAACGATGAAATTAAAGATGCCACCAGCCTTATAGTTACACAAAAAAGAGCGGTTACTGTTCACTTTGAATCTATTGCGGCTGATTTGACTGCAACGAAGAAGGTACTGAAGAAATAACAGAGCAAGTTAAATAGTGTTAACTCAAATGTTAAAAATTTGTGCTATTATTAGTTAACGGAGTTGTATATTAATCTAAGGATTTTTTATGAAAATTCTCGTGGTTGAAGATACGCCCATAGCCCAAATGACTATTGAGTCGATGCTTACTGGCGAAGGATGCGAAGTTGATCTGGCAGATGATGGTCATACAGCTTTAGAAAAGGCTCTTGAAAATCAATATGATTTAATTTTAATGGACATAGGGCTTGGCAATGGTCCTGATTGTTTTGAAACAACGGCCAACATTAAATTACAATCAAAATTAAATAAAACAACCCCAGTCATGGCAGTAACTTCGCATGATCAAGAAGAATATAAACAAAAAGCCATTAAATATGGAATGGAGGGGTACTTTGACAAACCATTTACTAAAGAAGACGTAAAAGCAGTAATTGCATATAGCTCTTCAAATGATGCTAAAAAAATTTTAAAGTCTTAAAATTAATCCTTAGTTAGGTCATTCTTAGATAAAATATCATCAATCAACGGATGTTTTAAGGGTAGAGTACAAATAAATGTTGTTCCTTCATTAACAGTAGATATTACTTCTATTTCGCCCTCTAAATCATTAATTAATTCCTTTACAACATGTAAACCAAGACCAGCCCCTGTGTATTTGTTATGATTGGCAGGAGATACTCGATAAAATTTTTCGTAAATAAGTTCTTGTTTGTCAGCGGGAATACCAATACCCATATCGGTTACAAATATTTGAATAATGCTGCTTTTTTCATCAATATTTTTTGCTAATTTTACTTTAACTCTAATTGTTCCTTTTGAAGAAAATTTTATAGCATTAGATAATAAATTTAGAACTATACGTTGAATCCTCTTTGGATCACTTATCCATATTGAAGGAATATTAGCAGGATATTTTTGGATCAATTTTAAATGTTTAGCTGTAGCTGCTGCTCGCTGCATGGTAATGGCTTTTTTAATAAGTTCTTGTAAATCAAATTTTTTATCCAAGACAATAGTGCTTTCAGTTTGATTACGAGAGAAATCAATGATGTCATTTAATAACTCAAGGAATTCTTTAGCAGATTGATACGTTATTTCCAATAACTCCTTCTTTTTGAGATCAGCCTCATCTGAAGCTAAAAGTTCAACCATACTATACACCCCGCTAAATGGCGTTCTAAGTTGGTGTTCCATATTTCGTAAAAATTCTGATTTGGCTTGATTTGCTATTTCAGCAGCTTCTTTGGCTTTGCGAAGATCTTCTTCCATTTTTTTTCGTTCAGAAATATCAAAAGAGATGCCAAGTAGGCCAATTATATTTTTGTCATCGTCATAAAGAGGAATTTTTTTGGATAAAACAACGGTACTTTCACCATTTTTTACAACAATCTCTTCTGTTGCAATCTGTACACCATTGGATAATATTTTGTTGTCAATTTTTCTAAATGCATCAGCTTTATCTTTTGGTGATAAATCATAATCAGTTTTTCCAATTATATCGTCACAGCGTTCAAGATCAAGATCTTTTGCTTGCAATAGGTTACAACCCAAATATTCGCCCTCTTTATTTTTCCAATAAACATGCTCAGGAAGATTATCGATTATGCGCTTGAAAGCAAGATCTTGTTTATGCTGTTGTTCACAGTTAGTTTTATTTTTTGTTTCAGGAAGATCCAGAGATATACCTAATATACCAACTATATTTTTTTCATCATCTAATAGTGGGATGTAGTTGTAAGTAAGAGTATAAATATGGCCTGCTATATTTTGACTAGGTGCATTAAGTTGCAAGGATGTGGCCAACTGCATAACTAGACAATGGTTAGTATCCCAAATCCCCATTAATTCAGGGTGTTTAACAAAAAAGGGTAGTTCTCTGTTAGTTTTATGAAATATCTCGGATCTTACGTTTAATCCAAATAAACCAGCCTGAGATTCATTGCAACATTGATAAAAACCATCATTGTCTAATAAATAGACATATCCCGGCATCTTCGGCACAATCTGTTCAATAGCCACCATTTTTGGATTCGAAAGCATTTATAATTCCTTAAGAAAAATAAAGGGCTTAGCATCGTCGAATTTTCAATTCTAACGACTATTATGATAAGTATAGGTCAGATATGCGCTAAGAGTATTTTAATGCTTGGTATTCCTTGGGTAGCTAGTGGTGGTATAACAGGTAGATAGTGCTCTGTATAAGCGTTGATTTGATTACAATAAATATGCTTAAGCAGAAATAGACCTTGGTTGTTAATGGTGCAACCAATTTTTTCCGCTAACTGTTTCATTTGTGATAGCTCCTTAGATAAATTTTTTATCAAAAGAGTATCAATTTTAGAAAGTTTATGTGGCTCTTCATCGAGTAATGCTAGGAATGGGTCATCTTTGAAATGTTTTAATGTTTCCCCAGAATATTGTGGATGAGCAGCATTATTTGATAAAATAATATGTTTTAGTCCTAATGATATAAGTTCTGATTGGAATGTCTCTCTAAAAAATACATTAGTTGTTAAACATGCGCCATACATTACAACACAAGGTTTGTTATCATTGGTTTCATCTAGAGGAATTAATTTAAAATTATTGATATCTTTTGAGCCCTTCAAGTAAAAGGCCATCTTCTCATTTCCGTCTTCATTTTTTACATCAACTAATAGAACGAGATCTGCTCTTGTATCAATCATATGCAGCACAATAATTTCTGTAACACAATAACATGGCAACACCATTCGTCCTTCATCTGATTGTCTATGCAGTTTCGGTAGAATATGTTTTAAATCGTCTTTTCCAGATAGTTCAGTTAATAGCTGGAATATGAATGTACAGGAGAGTTCTGAGAGTGATTTTTGGTAAAAATGCACTAGTTTCTTAGAATAACTACGTGATAAGTTTAGATTTTTTGCGATTTCAGTATAATCAATTGATGTCGGAATTTTATCTGTATCGACGATATTATATCGGCATAGAAAATATGATATAAAAATAAAGAGTTCATTTTCATGGATAGAAATAACACATTCTAAATCTGAAAAAAAATCTATTAATGTTATAGGAGCACGTACATAATCAGGTCGCTGGCTTTTGTGTAGTTTTAAAAGCGCGTGATATTTTTTTGTGTGCAACTCTAGCTGTTGTATTGTTTTGTCTAGAGCGATCGTTAATTCTTTTAACTCGTCAAAAAATACTGGAAATGAATTTTTTTGTAACGTATATATTTTATAGGCTCTAATTTGACAGAGAGTTTCACCAACTTGTGCATCAAATTTATAAAGCTCATTGTTTTGAAAATAATTTAGGGCCTGTTGAAATTCTTCGAGCAAATTTCTCATTAAATCAATGTAATTAATCCGTTGAACTATGTCTTTAATAACCATCTGACCATCGTGGGGAAATAGTGATAAATTGGTTATCATATTTTTTTATTCCTTTTTTGATTAAGTCTATGTGATTAAATTTAGCAACGTAAGACGTAAGTCCGCGCATTATAGCATAATATACGCTAATGGCGCAAAAAATAAACAACAAGAAATAGTCCCATATAGTTGGCGTTGTGGCGCAGTGCTATGTGAGAAAATTATTTCAATAAAGGTTCAAAGGTGCTTGTTAGGCCTTCTCACAATGGTTAATGTATCTATAATATATGATTAGTGCGGAGACTATCCCGCAGGTAATAATGCTCAAAAGATATCCCGCGGCAAGTAGGTAGTCATGCGTCAATAATCCGTGAAACATAGTAAATGTTTGTATCACATTAAATCCACCGAATGTCACTAGCGAAACGCCTTCGGCAGATTTTTTTTACTAATGGCAATGATTTGGGGGATAAAGAGCAGGGCATTGGCTAATAGGCTGATTGTGAATCCAAATTGAATAATCAAATGTGATGCATCCATAATTACTCCTATCTATTCTTTTAAATTGCTATGAGTAACAGTATAGCTAAGTAAATTGATCAACGTGAAGTTATACAGCTTGTTCGCTCAACAAATTGGTCTATACCAGACAACAGTAGATTTATCTGGAATCTACCGCCCATAATTCGTAATAATCATATCATTATTTTTATGTCACATTCTGGTTGCAACCAGATCTAATGTGGTTTAGATGGGATCTCTGATGGAATAATCAGGCTTATTACCACAATTTTTATGGGCACATTTTGGGTACTTTCTCACAAAATTATGGGGCAGATTTGGGGCAAATTAAATTGTTGAGTAGTTGCCGTAAAACTGATAAAAAAGCATCCGTCATAGATGATTTATTTAAAATAAACAGATAGTTATGGAGAAATGATTGTTAAAAAATTCAAATCGGCGGCGGGACAAATTACGGTAAAAATCCTTTAAAAATCAATGAGTTGGTGGAGGCGGCGGGAATCGAACCCGCGCCCCTATGTTTTGACCTAGATCATCAATAACCATGAAAGACCACTAAAGACCATATAAAATCAGGGTGTGATAGGGGGAATAAACTATTGGCCATGTTGTCTTTGGTTGTCATTTATTGTCAGTGAATAAACCCGCAGTAAACCCTTTAATTTCTAGTCTGTAAAATATTTTAGGCTCAGTCGTGTATAATTCAAATACAGCTCAATAATTTTCAGTGATTGAAGGATAATATGGCGTTCAATAATAAATTAACAAAATCCAAATTCAAATTGGCTTTTGAGTGCCCTACAAAACTTTATTATACCAACAAACCACAATATGCCAACCAGCAGAAAGAAGATTCATTTTTAAAAGCATTGGCTGAAGGAGGTTATCAGGTTGAAGCTCTTGCTCGTTGTTATTATCCAGAGGGTATTCTTGTTGAAGCTAATTCTAAGGAATCATCATTTGATGTGACCAAACGCTTGCTTAAGTCTGATTCTATTATCTTGTTTGAAGCTGAAATTGTGTACCAACAATATTTGGTACGTGTTGATATATTGATTAAACACCATGATCATTTGAAGTTGATTGAAGTCAAAGCGAAATCCATCGATAAAAAATCAATTAAAACAATTGAAAAAAGAGATGGAACAATCAATGCAAAATGGAAGCCCTACATTGCAGACGTTGCTTTTCAAAAATGGGTACTTGAGCATAGTTTTCCAAATTATCGTATTTCTAGCTATTTGATGCTTGTTGATAAAGATAGTATTTGTCCCACGGATGGATTGAATCGAAAATTTTTGTTAACTAAAGATCAATCAGGTAAACAAAAGGTTAAGATTATAGATTCTCTATCTCCTGATGATTTATCTGTACATTTGCTACGAGAAGTAAATGTTGATCATTGGACGAATAAAATATGGTCTGAATGTAATGCAGCAGGGCGTAGTTTTATTGATAAATTTCATGAATTCAGTCAGCAATATTTGAGTGGATTAAAATCGCCACCAATCCCTAAAAAAGAATGTGCTAAATGTCAATTCAAAACACTGCCTAATGATGAAGCGAATGGCTTGTTATCAGGATTTAAAGAATGTTGGCGAGAAGCTCTTGGTTATAATGCGAATGACTTTCTTGACCATACAGTCTTGGAATTGTGGAATTTTAGGGGCATGGATTCGTGCCTTCAAAATGGTTTGATAAAATTGCGTGATTTTAATGAGGATGATTTATCTATTAAGGAAGATGAAAATCCAGGGCTATCGATGAGTCAACGTCAATGGATCCAAATTGAAAAGGTTAAAAATAGCGATAATACAGTTTGGGTAGATAAGCAGGGGTTGCGTGATGAAATGAAGTCTTGGGTATATCCACTCCATTTTATTGATTTTGAAACAGCGATGTTACCAATTCCTTTTAAAAAAGGGGCTCATCCTTATCAAGGTGTTGCTTTTCAATTTTCTCATCACATCTTGGATAAAAACGGTAATGTTACCCATATTGGTGAATATTTAAATACCGATCCTGGCATCGATCCATCAATTGATTTTGTGCGGGCTTTAAAATCTGAGCTAGATAAAGATTCTGGCACTATTTTCCGTTATAGCCCTCATGAAAACACTTATTTAAACATGATATCGCAACAACTGGCTGATTTAACTGAGCCTCCTACAGATTTAGATGATTTGGAATGTTTTATAAAGTTGATTACAAAATCACCATATGATAGCAAAAAAAAATGGATGGGCGATAGGTGCATGGTTGATATATGGGAGCTAGTAAAACGATTTTATTATGATCCGCTGACTAATGGATCAAATTCAATAAAGAAAGTTTTACCCTCAATTTTGAATCGTTCAGGTTACCTTCAAAAAAAATATAGCCAACCGATATATGGTTGTACAGAAGGTATAATCAGTAAAAATTTTATTAATCACCGCTGGATAGTATCTGAAAATGGCATAATAAAAGATCCATATTTGCTATTGGAGCCTATTAATAAAGGCGTGCCAGATGAAAAAATTGAGTTACTGTTTGAAGATGAATACCTCAAGGAGGGCGGAGCGGCTACTATTGCTTATGCAAAATTACAGTTCACACATATGAGTGATTTTGAGCGAGAAGAGTTAAGAAAGGCGCTGCTCAAATACTGTGAATTGGATACTCTAGCAATGGTGATGATCGTTGAGGAATGGCAAGATATGATACGGTAGTTTGTCAATTAGTCCCTGAAAATCAATAATCAATCAAACAATTTTAAATACATAACCGGATAAAAATGAATAAAAATATTCAGGATAGGGTTATTTTTTTAGAAAAAGTTATTTCAAAAATGCCTGGCTTGGTTTATTGATGGTGTTTACCTTCAAATGGTGAAACTGCAATTTTTGAGTCTGTAAAAAGCCCGCTATATGATGACAATGGAAATTTATATTCGTTTATAACGGACGCTTATAAGAATACTATAAGTGTCCGTTATTGTTATTTCTTTATTGGACATCTATAATGATGCTATAAGTGTCCGTTATAAGATAGGTTTATGTTAATTGGTAGAAAGAAGGAAATTCAAGTACTTACAAAGATTGCTAATTCTTCTAAAGCAGAATTCATTGTTCTCTATGGAAGAAGACGAATTGGAAAGACTTTTTTAATTAGGGAATTTTTTAATCAGAAAAAAGGACTTTTTTTTCAAGCTACAGGCCTACAAAATGGTACTTTAAAAAAACAATTGAATAATTTTGCAGATGCAATGTCTCAAGCATTTACTCACGGCATCCCAATTAAGCCCCCTACTTCATGGGATGATTGCTTTAAAATGCTTAATCATTTTATTGACAACGTTAACAATAGTCATCAAACAGTTATTTTTATCGATGAAGTGCCTTGGATGGCTACTAGAAAATCTGGATTTTTAGAGGCTCTTGATTATTATTGGAATCACTATTGGTCATCAAGGTCGAATTTTGTTTTAATCGTTTGTGGTTCAAGTGCATCGTGGTTAATTAAAAATATTATTTACAATAAGGGTGGCTTACATAATCGATGTACTTGTGAAATTCAGTTAGATCCATTCGATCTAGAGGAAACATCCGAATATTTGGTCAGCAAGGGAGGAAAACTTAATAAGCGCCATGCTTTGGAGCTTTATATGGCCTTAGGAGGTGTACCTTATTATTTGAATTATGTGGAAAAAGGATTTTCAGCTACAGAGAATATACAGAATATTTTTTTTGCTAAACATGCGCCATTGAAAGATGAGTTTAACAAATTATTTCGTTCACTTTTTAATGAGTCAGATGCTTACATTGAATTAATAAAGTTGATTGCACAAAAAAAAGAGGGGCTTAGTCGTTCGGAAATTGAAACGATGTCAAAAGGTGCTTTTACTGGCGGCCGCCTTACTGAGCGTTTGAATGATTTAAAAAAAACCAAGTTCATTGATGCCTATATACCGTGGAATAAACAAAGAGGAGAGTATTTTAAGGTAATTGATGAGTTTTGTTTATTTTATTTGTCTTGGCTTTCTCCGACACATAACCTTCCTGAAAACTATTGGTTTAAGCAAATTACCAAACCAGTCTATCAGGTATGGGCTGGTTATGCATTTGAGGCCATTTGTTACAAGCATATAGACAAAATAATAGAGAAAATGGGTATAAAAACCGTAGATAGCGTTTCTTCTTGGCGTTTAATATCAAAAAAAAGTGATATGCACGGTGCACAAATTGATTTACTAATTGATAGAAGTGATGATGCGGTTACTTTAGTTGAGATAAAATATACTGACACGATATTTGCAATTGATAAACGTTATGCAGAAATACTTCAGCGTAAAATCGATGCATTTGTAACTACTACTCGAACCCAGAAACAAATTTTTCTAGCAATAATTAGCGCTAATGGGCTGAAAGAAAACCGGTATTCCGAAGACTTGATTACATGTGCGCTAACATTGAACGATTTATTTTAACGGACACTTATAATGGGGTTATAAATGTCCGTTAAATTTATTCATTGTTTAATGGATCATTATATTCCAGAAATATGCAATACAATCAAATTAAGAGTTATCACTGTGAGAAGTATAGTGCCACTATTTGTCTAGACAATTAATTTAATAATTTATTTCCTACCCAATTAACCGTTTAGGAACTAAATACTAAATTTTATTGTCCGAAAAAGTGGTGGCATTATAATTCTTTTATACACTCTATTGGTGCCAATACGGTTATCCTCCGTTGTTCACAATGGATACTATTAAGTACTCCATCACTTCCAATAGGCTCAATACCATGTTCTGATAATGATCGAACCAGATCTTGAATGATATGTTTTTTATTCATAACGAAGGTAGAGGCAAAGCACCGCCAGAATTTCCACCCAGCCCGTTCAAGAATCCTTTGCCTGTTCATGTCATCTTCCCATTTTGATGCATCATGATAACGATCTCCGTCGCATTCAATCGCCAATCGTGCATCATTATGGCCTTCTACAACCATGTCAAGACGATAATTTCCTACTTTTACTTGTGGGATAACCCTGTACCCACGCTCAGTTAATAGATCATAAACTTCAATCTCAAAACCTGACTCACAGAGTTCTCGAAGATTTTTAACTTTTATTTCATCTTGGGCAAAAGGTGAACTAAAATGCTCAATTAAACCACGTCGCAAGCGATCTTTTTGGCTTAGATCTTCTAATTCAACACTTCTTACCAAATACATTCGATCACGTGCTCTTGAGGCTGCAACGTTAAATCGTTGTGCAGAAGAGTCGCTAGAGTTTGCTTTTACATTGTCTGGAGTAGCCACCATTGATAAAAACATAATGTCTCTTTCTTTTCCTTGAAATGTAAGGGCATCGCCGCAAGTAATCTTATGATTTGTTATTTTATCCGGTGTAATATCTTGTTGAATCATTTCCCATATCTTTCTTGCCTGTTCATTACCTAGCAATGAAACTACGCCAATCGTTCGATTTGCCATAGTTGGGTCATTACAAATATTATTGATTTCATCAACGATAAATCTAGCTTCAGCAATATTTTCCTTATTGGTGCGAAAACCATCCTCAACCATAATGTCTATTAATGGAGGATCGAGGCGTTCTGATTTTGTTGGTAATCGTAATGGTCTTAATTCGTGGTTATAAAACTCGCGTTTGGAATACTCAATAATGGGAGTAACGCAGCGAAAATGCTCACGCAGCATAACTTGAGAATCGGCAAACACAATCTTGCATAAATCATAGATAGAACGTTCTGGTGACATTGCTTGTTTATATATTTCAACTTGGTTAGACAAGTATTGAACCATTAAGTTATTTATTTTTTCTTCTTCTAAACCAACGCCATCTGGTGAAACTTGTTTATCATCACCAACTACCAGTAATTTATTGGCGCGTAGAATTGCAGGAAGAGCACTTAAATCGGATTGTGATGCCTCATCAATAATAACCAAATCAAAACAACCAAACTCAGGTGGTAATGATTCAGAAATTCGATAGTGCGGCATAATCCAGCAAGGTATTGCTTTGTTGGTAAGTTCCGCGGCCTTTTTTGCATCCTGCCTATATCGAATAGCTCGTTTACCGGTTCCTTTGCCAATTCTTGAAATTGCTGATTGAAATGCCTGTAATGCTGCTCGAATGTCAGGTGTAGCATTCTTTGCTAATTTTAACCAAGTCCGTTTGGCAACTACATCTTGATAATTTTTTGCTAATTGTTTTTCATATTCATGTCGTTGGGTCGTTAATTTTTTGAACTCATCAAAATGATTCACTGAATAAAAATAGTTTGCTAAACGACGAAGACGCCATGCCTGATGCCAATCATCAGGTAATAAATAATCAACGGTGCTTTCCAGTGGAATATCTTTAAGCTTTTGCGCCCATTGAATACCGCCAGACTGAAGGATCAAATCAGTTATCGTTTGTACATCATCCAAAGCCGGTTTAAGTCCATGAACACGTCTCAATTCGTCAACCAAGTGCGTCGATTGATTTTGTATCTCTGTATCAGTAATTGATGGATTGCCTATAGTCTCCGAAAAAAACGTTTTGATTGATTCAGAAATCCGGCCATTGTAGCTTGATAGGTCATTTAATATGTCTTCTCTATCAGACCAAGCTTTTGATGAGTAATAGTAATTAAGATTTTTTTCAAGAAATCCAACTAATTCATCCATGCGGTCATCAATTTCAAATATTTCATTTAAATAAGGCCAGGACTGCAATAATGAATCAGCATGTTTTTTAATTTCAACTTCAAGCTCATTACATTTTTTTATTGAGAAATAAAAAGCTAATTCTCCTTTGGCATGCTTAATTTGATTATTAGATCTGCTATCTATTGGTGAAAATATTGATGTTTCTGCTACTATTTTATTCCATCGTAAAATTAGCTCATTAGTTCGACTACATAGCAAAACATACCGGTAAATATGTTGCCACTCTTCTTGAGTTTTTGCTGCCTTATTTAAAATAAGGATGCTATCTATTTTCTTAATTAATGAGCGTTTCGTTAATATTCCACTCATGCCAAAAGGTTGTTTATCCTGGCTTTTATTAGCGATAGCTTGAATAATTTCATCAGTTAATTCAAGATCAACTGGCAACGTAACCGGCATTTCTAAAAAAACATTTTTCTCAATATGTAGGTTGCTAACTTCATCGGAAAGTTTTTCGATAATTTGAGTGATCGGTATTGAATCATGGCTTCTTAAACAAGAGTGTAACGATCCAAACCATGATTGGTTAGCCAACGCTATTTGTTTTTTTATGGTGCGGAGTTCGTAAAAGGCATTTAATAATCTTACCCCAATTTAACGGACACTAATCTATGCGAATTTTTACTAAGACATTCAATCTCAAAAGGAGTCTTATAGTCAATAGCAGAATGTAATCTTTT
>Ga0247836_1002880_pt1 | contig 24045 bp, 17 predicted proteins | sample LaCruzMarch2015__4_FD_187116 | JGI IMG/M metagenome (GOLD analysis project Ga0247836, IMG submission 187116) | Freshwater microbial communities from meromictic Lake La Cruz, Castile-La Mancha, Spain - LaCruzMarch2015_14m | ecosystem: Environmental > Aquatic > Freshwater > Lake | place: Spain... | reverse complement strand
CCTCCATCTGCAGTTCGATAAGTCGATTCATCTCTACGGCGTATTCCATCGGGAGCTCTTTCACAAGCGGTTCGATGAAGCCGCTCACGATCATCGTGCTGGCCTCGGCCTCGGTGAGTCCGCGGCTGGTGAGATAGAAGAGCTGCTCTTCGCCGATCTTCGAGACGCTGGCCTCATGGCCGATGGAAACGTCCTGCTCCTCGATCTCGATGTAGGGGTAGGTGTCGCTGCGGCTCTTATCGTCGAGGATAAGCGCGTCGCAGACAACGCTCGATCTGCTCTTCCGGGCGCCCGGCTCGACACGGACAAGTCCGCGATAGCTCGCCCGGCCGCCGTTCTTCGAAATACTCTTGGAAACGATCCGGCCGGAGGTGTTGGGCGCGGCGTGCACGAGTTTGGCGCCGGCGTCCTGATGCTGGCCGGCCGAGGCGAACGCAATCGAGAGGATCTCGCCACGAGCCCCGGGTTCCATCATGTAGACGGCCGGATACTTCATCGTCAGATGGCTGCCGAGGTTGCCGTCGATCCACTCCATCATCGCGGCTTCGTAGGCCATCGCCCGCTTGGTCACGAGATTGTAGATGTTGTTGGCCCAGTTCTGGATCGTCGTGTAGCGGCAACGGCCGTGCTTCTTGACGACGATCTCGACCACCGCGGAGTGGAGGCTCTCGGTGGAGTACATCGGTGCTGTGCAGCCCTCGACGTAATGCACCTGCGCGCCCTCATCGACGATGATGAGCGTCCGCTCGAACTGCCCCATATTCTCGGCGTTGATGCGGAAGTAGGCCTGCAGCGGAAATTCGATCTTCACCCCCTTGGGCACATAGATGAATGAGCCACCCGACCAGACGGCCGAATTGAGTGCGGCAAACTTGTTGTCGGTGGGCGGGATGATCCGCCCGAAATACTCCCGGAGCAGATCGGGATGCTCGCGAAGAGCCGTGTCGGTGTCGGTGAAGATCACCCCCTGCTTGGCCAGATCCTCCTGCAGCGAGCCGTAGACCACTTCGCTCTCGAACTGCGCCTTCACGCCGGAGAGGAACTTCCGCTCCGCCTCCGGAATCCCGAGACGGTCGAACGTCTTCTTGATGGCGTCGGGCACCTCTTCCCAGGTCTTGCCCTGCTGCTCGGTGGGCTTGAGATAGTAGAAAATATCCTGGAAGTTGATCCCGATGTCGCCACCCCAGTGGGGCATGGGCTTCGAGTTGAAAATTTCCAGCGACTTGAGCCGGAAGTCACGCATCCAGACCGGTTCCCGCTTCATTTCCGAGATCTGTGAGACGATGTCGGCATCGATGCCGCGGCGGGCCTTGAAGACCGCGGGGGAATCGGTGCGGAAGTCGTACTTGTTGATTTCGCCGATCGCGTCACCGGTGCCGATGGCCAGCGTGCTGGACTCGACCGCGGATGGATTGAGGACGGTTGCCATGGTGTGTTCCTTCTCGGGACGATCGATGGTGTCGGGGCGGGTGTTGGAGTCAGGCGGTAACGGGTTGGGAAGCACGGGCAGGCGTGGCTGTGCCGATCGAATCCTGCATCGAGCGTTCCGCGGCAGCGGCGTCTGGATAGGCGGTTCGGATCCGTTCGTAGCCCTTCTTGTGGAGTTCGGCGGCCAGTTCAGGACCACCCGACTCGACGATCCGTCCCCCAAGCATCACGTGCGTGCGGAGCGGAATGTTGTGCTCGAGAAGCTGCTCGTGGTGCGTGATGATGAGAATTCCCATCTCCGCCCCGCCGATGCGGGCGATGCTCTCGCTGGCAAGCCGGACCGCGTCGGCGTCGAGGCCGCTGTCTGTCTCGTCGAGGACCGCGAACTTCGGGCGGAGCATGGCGAGTTGGAGAATCTCGGCCCGCTTCATCTCGCCGCCGGAAAACCCGTCGTTGACGTACCGCCTGGCAAACTCGGTATCGATCGAGAGGTCGGCCATCTTGGCCTTCAGTTCGGTGCGGAAGTCCCGCATCGGCATCAGTTCCTGGCCCTCCTTGCGATCAGGATTTCGCACGTTGGTGACCGCGTGCCGGAGAAAATCCGCGAGACGGACGCCGGGGATCGACATCGGCCGCTGAAAGGCGAGGAACACGCCGGCCCGAGCCCGCTGATCGGGCTCCATCGCCAGCAGGTCATGACGGGTGCCGTCAGCCTCCACCAGTTCGATGGAACCTGCCGTCACCTCGTACGAAGGATGGCCCATGATGCAATAGCCCAGCGTGCTCTTGCCGGAGCCGTTCGGGCCCATCAAGGCATGGATTTCACCACGGCCGATTTCGAGGTCGACACCCTTGAGAATTTCCTGACCGTCGACTGCTGCATGCAGGCCGGTAATGACGAGTTTTTCCTGCGGATGGGCGGTCATCAGGTTTCCTTTTTCGTTTGCTTCACGGTGGCTGTCGTTCAGGACTGCAGTTTCTGATGATCGAACACCAGGCTGCCGTCGGCAACCGGCGACACGACGTAGCCGGAGTGATGTGGCACTGGAAGTTCGTCGTCGACCTTGCCGACGCTGCCGGTTCGTTTGGCGATCCGTTGACCCTGAATCTTGTCCTGAATCCGCATCAGACCCTCGAGCAGGCTTTCAGGACGGGGCGGACAGCCCGGCACGTAGACGTCCACGGGCACGACCAGATCAACACCCTTGACCACGTGGTAGCCCCATTTGAAGTAGGGACCGCCTCCGGTCGTGCAGGCCCCCATGGCGATCACGTATTTTGGATCGGGCATGAGGTTGTAGAGCCGACGCACGCGGCTTGCCATTTTGTAGGTGACTGTGCCGGCCACGATCATCAGGTCTGCCTGACGGGGCGTGGCCCGGAAGGCACCCGCGCCGAATCGATCGAGGTCGTACCGGCTCGCTCCCGCCGCCATCATTTCGATGGCACAGCAGGCCAGCCCGAATGTCATCGGCCAGATGCTCGACTGCCGGGCCCAGTTAATGGCCTGCTCGACCGTAGTGAGGACCATGTTCTCCTCGAACCGTCCCTCGATCCAAGGGGTCGGATTGACCAGGGGTTGTGTCATGAGGGGCTCCTTTTTTGGTGTGCTGGACTGGTATGGCGGTTTTGGGCTGGCGGGTTTGGGTGATGGCTCCTGCAACCATTCGGCATTCAATGCTTCAGCCGGGTTTGTTGCAAGTGCCGGAGGTCGCAGAAGCGGCCTCCGTGGGATCGGCGACCGTAAATCGGCAGCAGGGAGCACCATCCAGGCGACAGTCTGAAAGGTGCACAGTGGAACCCACCAGGTTTTGAAGCATGAACCGCTCGGCAACGCAGATGCCCCGATCCTGCTCCGCGAGTTCGGGATAGGGACAGGTATAGCTGGTGAGCACGGCCAGCCCCCTATTGGTCGGATCGGTGGTCGGGTCGGCGGCCGGCTCAACGCCGCAGGAAATATTACGTTCCTGCAGTAATTGTGCCGTGCTTTCCAGACGCTCCCGGGGCGTGTCGCCTGACACTTCGTCGCGGTACATGCCCGCCATGGCGGAGCCGATCCGCGAGATCAAGCCCTGGCGAACCACCGGTTCACGGACACTCCGGAGTTCCCGCCAGAGCACGATCGCCAGGTCGCGGAAATTATCGCCGCCAGTGCGCTGGCCCTTTTCCGTCAGGCTGTAGACATGGGAAGGCCGGCCCCGCAGTCGGGCCGACCGTTTGCCGTCGGTAACACCGGTGGACTGAACGTCATGGGGGACTTCGCCCGCCACATTTCCCGCAAGCGTGGTGCGGCCGATCAGGCCGGCTCGCATGAGTCGGTCGAGTCGCTGGCGGACAGCGGTCGCAGTGACCCCCATGCGTGACGCCATATCGCCAATTCCCAGCGTATTTTCCACACGCAGCAGCTCGATCAGAGCGGCGTCGGAGGACCGATATTCGGAGGAGGGAAGGCCTTCAGTCATGCCTCTACTGTAGAGGTTGCCTGATTATTGACAAGTCCGCCTGCGAATAATCGCTGGCAGGGCGAAATTCCAACGCTCGTCGAGCTTCAGCCGATCCCGGCTCCCGCCGTCCCTCCTCGTGGCGGCAAGTTTTCAACGTGTCCGAGCGTTGACGACGCCCTCTCATCACCGGGCGGCCGTCTCTCCACTCAATGCCATGCAAGCCCGGAGCGTCAGCGATGGGATCGGTCGCCCGCCTCATACAAGCCCGGAGCGTCAGCGATGGGATCGGTCGCCCGCCTCATACAAGCCCGGAGCGTTAGCGATGGGACCAGTGGCAGGGTTCCGCCGGGCCGGCAGAAGTCTCCTTCGCGGGGACTTTCGCCGTGGGGCGTCATTGATAATGCCAGCCCTGACAGGGCGAAATTCCAACGCTCGTCGAGCTTCAGCCGATCCCGGCTCCCACCTCTCGTAGCTCCCGCCGTCCCTCCTCGTGGCGGCAAGTTTTCAACTTGTCCGAGCGTTGACGACGCCATGTCGTCAACGGCTGACCATCTCTCTGCCCTATCGACATACAAACCCGGAGCGTTAGCGATGGGATCAGCCTCCCACTTCATACAAGCCCGGAGCGTCAGCGATGGGATCAGCCTCCCGCCTCATACAAGCCCGGAGCGTAAGCGATGGGATCAGTGGCCGTGTTCCGCCGGGCCGGCAGAAGTCTCCTTCGCGGGGACTTTCGCCGTGGGGCGTCATTGATGATGCCAGCCCTGACAGGGCGAAATTCCAACGCTCGTCGAGCTTCAGCCGATCCCGACTCCCGCCGTCCCTCCTCGTGGCGGCAAGTTTTCAACTTGTCCGAGCGTTGACGACGCCATTTCGTCAACGGCTGACCATCTCTCTGCCCTATCGACATACAAGCCCGGAGCGTTAGCGATGGGACCAGCCTCCCACTTGATACAAGCCCGGAGCGTCAGTGATGGGATCAGTGGCCGTGTTCCGCCGGGCCGGCAGAAGTCTCCTTCGCGGGGACTTTCGCCGTGGGGCGTCATTGATGATGCCAGCCCTGACAGGGCGAAATTCCAACGCTCGTCGAGCTTCTGCCTATCCCGGCTCCCAACCCTCGTGCTCTCGACTCGTGATCAATCTCAGAGGTCCGGCTTGGCGGCGGCTGCTCACACCAGGGGCGACCGTGGAAAACTCTTCGCCATGGCGTCGAGAAACTCCTCGCGGCTCGTCACCCGCGAAACCCTGCCGCGGAAGTCGCGGGCACCCGGGAGACCCTGCGCGTAGGAACAGGCGAATTTCCGCATCAACAACGTGCCCCGTTCCACGCCGAACCGCTGGCAGACCAGGTCGTAGTGATGCAGCACCAGTTCCCGCTGCTCGTCGAGTGTTGGCTCGGCCGGCGTCGGCTCGCCCCGTAAGATTGCGGCGATCTGGGAGAAAATCCAAGGGCGGGCAAGCGCCTCCCGCGCGATCATCACGCCGTCGACTCCGCTTTCGCGCAGCCGGGCGACGGCCGTCTCGGCGGAATCGATGTCGCCGTTCCCCACAACCGGCATTCGCGAGACACCCCGCTTCACCTCTGCAATCGCTTCCCAGTCAGCTTTACCGGTGAAAAACTGTGCAGCCACCCGGCCATGAACGGTCAGGCACGATGCTCCGGCCTCCTCGATCCGCTGCGCGACTTCGACCGCCGTGCGGCAGGTGTCGGAGCAACCGAGTCGAATCTTCGCCGTCACGGGCACGCCGTCGCATGCCTCGACCACCCGCCGAACAATCATACCGACGCGGTCGGGGTCCCGAAGAAGCCACGAACCGCTATGCGCCTTCTCCGTCACCTGGCGTACCGGACAGCCGAAGTTGAGGTCGACCACGCTGACGCAGAAATCCTTCGCCAGCCGGCGGCCCACCTGCGCGAGATTATCTGGATCGTTGTCCCACATCTGCACGGCCAGCGGCCGCGGTTCATCGCGAACGCCCCAGAGTCGGTCGGGGTGCTCGCCGCGGTTCGTCTCCAGCCAGGTCGCGCTGCGGGCGGCGATCATCTCGGTGGCCAGCAGGCCCACGCCGCCATACTCACGCACCACCTGTCTGTAGGCGTAGTTCGTGTATCCCGCCATGGGTGCCTGCAGCACGGGTGGATCGACCACCACAGAACCGATGGTGAGCGGCGCGATCATGGTGTGCGGACTGGCAGGAGCGGGCATGGTGACAGCAGGCATGGCGAGAGCAACCGTCCGGAAAAAATCATCAAAAATGGCTAGGGCGATGTGGACACAGCCGCGGGGGGCGTGCCACGTGAAGCAGGCGGTGGCGTGCCACGTGAAGCAGGCGGTGGCGTGCCAGGGGAGGCAGGCGGTGGCGGGCCAGGGGAGGCAGGCACAGGAGCCGGCGGCGTGGCTGCCACGGGCTGGGGCCGCCACTGGATCGGCGTGCCGATGAGCATTGAAACGAAGCGGTCGTCCGGCACAGAAAGATCGGCAACGGCCATGGCGTATTCGGCGATGTCCAGGTTGTAGGCCTTCATGATCGTGACGAACTCGAGCTGCTGTCCTGTTACGGCCGCATGGGCGGCAGTGACGGCTTCAATCGGTCGCTGCCCCTTCGCGTGGTCGGCCTCCGCCATCTGCATCGCCTTCTGCGCGGCCATCACGGCGGCCGCGCGGGCTTCGAGTGCCTCGTGCTTCGAGGGGAGCATCTGCACGATCGCCCTGATCCGGCCCGTCGCCGGACGATTTGCGAAAATCGTGTCGAAGTGTGTCTGGTAGGGGCCCGCCAGCGGCCTGTCGACTGGCCAGGGCAGGGGGTCGCCGGCGGGCAGCCGCACGAGATCGACCAGTTCCTGCTGGGCGGCGATGAGTTCTGCGCGGGCGTCGGCGAGGTCGGCCCGTGCGGCGGCCACTGCCACGTCGAGCACGGCCCGGTCGTGCGGATCGCCGCTGGGCGCGATCAGCTCCAGCCGCTCGAGTGCCTCGGCAGTCCAGCGGAGCATGGCGAATCCGGCGGAGACCTTCCAATAGGCCTGCGAGATCCACAGCCGACGGCCGCGATCGCCAGAACGCTCGAGCGCCTCCACCAGCGGGAGCGGACGGGCATACACCGTCAGGCCGGCCATGGCTGGGGCACCGGTCGGCCGGCCGGGGCCTGCTGACGGACTGCCGACGGGAGGGCCGCCACGCAGACCGGACTCCAGCGGCTCGAGCGACCGTGACAACACGTCGGTCGCCACACTGACCGCAGGCTGTTCGCCGTGGCCGCCGGCAGACGACGGCACCACGATCGACACCGTTCCGTCAGCAGCCGGCTCACGCGGGACATCTTCGCACCGGGCGACCAACGGTATCAGCACGATCGCCAGACACAGCACGCGAAGCGACGAAGGGATAAGCATCCGTTCATCATAGCGGCAGGCCGCTGGCCGGGAAAACGCAGCCGGGCGCTGGCTCGCCGGCTGCGCGTGAGACCGTCGCGTGTCGCCGACAAACACCCCTGCGCCGACAAATACCCCTGCGCCGACAAATACGGGGGCATCACGAGGCCGCGTCGAGATACGGATCCTGGCTCATCTGGATATGGGCCTCAGCCCGCTGGCGTTCGACATACTCGAGCACGCGGCGCTGCCGAACGTGCCGCGCTTCGACACGCCTCTGCGCCTGCCGAAAGACCGCCAGAAGCTTCTCAGGATTGCCCTGCATCCGACCGGTGAGCCGGGCCACGATGCGGCGGGCCCGGGACGCACCATAGCCTGAGACGAGGATTTCGTCGTCGAGCGACACATACTGCCGCCAGGTGCCCGGGTCGCCCTGGCGGCCACAGCGGCCGACGAGCTGTCGATCGACCCGCGCGGAATCGTGCAGCTCCGTGCAGATCACGTGCAGGCCCCCGAGGTCGAACACACCCTCTCCCAGCTTGATGTCGGTGCCGCGGCCCGCCATGTTCGTTGACACGGTGATCTGGTTGCGTTGTCCAGCCCCTGCGACGATCTCGGCCTCTTTCTCGATGTGCCGGGCATTGAGCACCGTATGACGCAGGCCGGCGGCCTCGAGGAGACGGGAGAGTTCCTCCGATTTGTCGATCGACCGCGTGCCGATGAGAACGGGCCTGCCGAGAGCATGCATCTCCTTCACTTCGGTCACGATCCGCGCAAATTTCTCCGCCTGATTCACGCAGACCACCGGAGCGAGCCGCTGGCGGATCGCAGGACGGTTGGTGGGCACGACGGCCACCGCCACGTCATAGGTGCGGGCGAGTTCTGCGGCGCTCGTCGCGATCGTGCCGGTCATGCCCGCCAGATGCGGCCAACGGGCGAAGAGGTTCTGGAGGGTGACCCTCGCCGCGTGCCCGGAAGGGACAGTGATCTCGATCTGCTCCTGGGCCTCGACGGCCTGATGAAGGCCGTCCCGCCAGTTCCGTCCTTCGGCGGCGCGGCCGGTGGATTCGTCGATGATCACGACCTTCCCATCGCGGACAACATACTGCCGGTCGCGGATGAAAAACCGTCGAGCCCGTACCGCTCTCTCGACGGCCTCGTAGATCGCCAGAAGGCTCGCCGACTCGATCGCTTCGGGCCGGGCCATGGCCCGCACGCGGCTGCGGCCGCGGCCGAGCAGTTCGCAGGTCTGCTTCTGCGCCTCGACCTCGAAATCCTCGTTGGCTTCCAGCTTCAGGGCGGCCTGTGCGGCAAAGTGAAACATCGCCTGTTCCGCTGCCTGTGCCTCGCCCGGAGGCGACGCGATGATCAGCGGCGTTCGGGCATCGTCGATGAGCACGTTGTCGGCCTCGTCGACGAGCGCAAACCAGTAGGGCCTCTGCAGGAGTTTGGCGGCACCGCCGGGAGTTTTGCCGGTCAGGATCGCCCCCAGGTCGCCACGCCCCTCGGCGAGCTCGCGCCCCATCAGCCGGTCTTTGAGGAAGTCGAAACCAAACTCCCCCGCCGTGCCGTAGGTGACATCGCAGGCGTAGGCCTTGCGTCGCGCGTCAAAATCCTGCTGGGACTGCACGATGCCGACGCTCAGTCCGAGAGCCTCGTAGATAGGCGTCATCCACTCGGCGTCTCGCTTGGCGAGGTAGTCGTTGACCGTGGCGAGGTGGGCCCCGCGGCCCGAGAACGCATAGAGCACCAGCGGCAGCGTGGCCACCAGTGTTTTCCCTTCGCCCGTCTGCATCTCGACGATCGCGCCGTGGACGAGGGCCACGCCCGCCAGCAGTTGCACGTCGTAGTGTCGCATGCCGAGCCGACGCCGGCCCGCCTCGCGGGTGGCCGCAAAACTTTCGATCAGAAGCGAATCCACAAGCTCGCCGGCGCGGGCCCGATAGGAGAGCGACCGCCCGAGTCGCTTGAGTGCAAGGTCGTTCAGGCTCTCCATTTCGGAGGCGAGAGCCTCGATGCGGGCGACGAGCCGCCACGTCGATGCGTTGATGGCGGGCCGGGTGCCGGCGCCGAATCGGGGGGCTATGCCTGCCAGCCAGTCAAACATCGAACAACGCTCCGAGCCACGGTCATCCCGCAGGCGAGGGGCGGGAAGAGACCAGTATCAACGGCGGCGAGAAGACGGGCAAGCGTGCTTGGAAAGCACGGGTTGCCTCCGATGTTCACAGCGGCTTCGTGGCGACTTAGTAGCGTACCGGCTGGGCTGGAATCGACCGGGCCGGTGGCATTCCACTGGTGGTTGAGAAGGGCCACCAGTTGCCGTTGGCCGTCTGCTGCTGTGGCCCGGTGGGCATTTGCGGCATGGCCTGCTGGAACTGGTTGTTGACCTGCTGCTGCGCGTTCTGCATCCCCTGCTGAACCTGATTGTTCAAGCCCTGCTGGTATTGGTTCGCCGTGTTCTGCAGCTGGTTGTTGAGTTGCTGCTGCTGGGCGGTCAGCGACTGCTGGGCCTGGTTGGCGTATTGCTGCGGCTGGGCCTGCAGTTGGTTGGCATACTGCTGCGCCTGGTTGGTAAGGCTCTGTTGATACTGGTTGGCCTGATTGGACAACTGCGAGCCGTATTGCTGCATGTTGGGGGCCTGCATGGCGGGCGGGGCCGTCGCATTGCCCGACTGAGCCCAGCTCCACGTATTCGATGCGGGAGCCGCCGGCTGCGCAACGCTCTGCCAACTCGTGGCCGGCCCGGGCATCGGTTGCGTGCCGGGTGCGGCGGGATAGGCAACGGCCTGCGGGGCGGCGGAGTAACTCCCGTAGCTGGCCGGTTGTCCGATCATGCCGGTGGCGGGTGGGGCGACGGTGCTGCCGTAGACCGGTGCCGCCGTCTGCGGTGGGGTCTGGCAGCCGGCGAGGCCGAGCAACGCCACGGCGGCGAGGGCGGCCGTGGCGAGGCAGAGATACGATCCGTGGTCACCCAGTCGGGGGATGCCGCCCCGGAAGCCGGTGTCAGACCGGGGCCGAGAGGACTCGGGGCGGCAGCGGGAAAATTGCGACACGGCTCATACTCCGCGGGATGGCGGTTCAAAAACAGGCATTGGGCCTGAACAGGCAGAACACGCTGGGCATGGCTCTTGTGCGATGCACACTCTGTGGTCTGGAAATGCCTGAATGCGGGGGGAGGATAGCGGGTGGCCCGTATGAATCCAGACCAGTTCTGGGAATCCATCCATGACAATCCCGAATATCATGCCAATCATGAAAAGTCCGGCCGATTCCCCCGCTGCGAGTGAAGCCGCCGCTGCCGGTGGGGCCGCAGGCGTGTTTGTGGACGCCCTGCGGCGGGAGGCGGTTCGGATCGGTTTTTCCAGGCTGGGGATTGCCCCGGCCGTGCCGCCCCGGCGGCAGGACCTCGTCCGCCGCTGGCTCGACCGGGGGTTTGCGGGCGTGATGCAGTCCTGGTTCGAACGGCAGGAGTCGCTGCGGTCCGATCCGGCCTCGCTCCTCTCCGGCGTGCGGAGCGTGATCATGCTTGCCACGGACCATGCGATCGGGGCGACCACCGACGCCACGGATGCCGGCCTGGCAGGGGAGGGGAGGGGCCGTGTGGCCCGCTATGCGTGGGGCGATGATTACCACGATCTGCTCCGCGGCCGCGTGAACACGCTCGGGGCCTGGGTGGAGTCACAGCTGCCGGGCTGCCGCACCCGTGGCGTCGTCGATTCGGCGCCGCTGGCCGAGAGGGAATTCGCCTGGCTGGCCGGACTCGGCTGGTTCGGGAAAAACACGATGTTGATCGATCCCCGCGCGGGAAGCTTCTTTTTTCTGACGGCGTTGCTGACCGATCTGGAGCTGCCCGCCGACACGCCGATCGAGGTCGACCACTGTGGTACCTGCACGGCCTGTCTCGATGCCTGTCCAACCGGTGCAATCGTCGAACCTCGCGTGCTCGATGCCAACCGCTGCATCAGTGCGCTCACGATCGAGGACCACGGGCCGATCGCCACCGATCTCCGGCCTGGCATGCAGGACTGGATCTTTGGCTGCGACATCTGCCAGGAGGTCTGTCCGTGGAACCGCCACGCGCCGGGATCGACTGAGCCGACGTTGCAACCACGCGATGGCCTGGCGGCACCGTCGCTCGCCGAGTTGCTGCAACTGGATGACGCGGCGTTTCGGCAGCAATTCAAGGGCTCACCGCTCTGGCGGGCCAAGCGACGTGGCCTGCTGCGGTCGGCTGCGATCGCTCTGGGCAACCGGCCGCATGCCGCGTCGTTCGACGCGCTGGCGGCAGGGCTTGTCGACGGGGAACCGGTGGTGCGTGGAGCGGCAGCCTGGGCGCTGGGGAGATGGCGTCGCATGGATGTTCTGGCCGAGCGGGCCAACGCCGCGCTCGTCGCACGGCGAGCGATCGAGGAGGACGCCGAGGTGAGGGTGGAGATCGAACGGGCGCTGGCGTAGGCCGGCCGTGATGGGGCGAAATTCCAACGCTCTTTCGAGCTTCAGCCGATCCCGGCTCCGCCCCTTCCCTCCTCGTGGCGGCAAGTTTTTAACTTGTCCGGAAGTTGAGGCAGCCCCTTCTAACCGTCTCCTTCCGCCACCGCCGGGCCGGCAGAAGTCTCCTTCGCGGGGACTTTCGCCGTGGGGCGTGTTGGCGGTGCAGACCCTGGCGGGGCGAAATTCCAACGCTCTTTCGAGCTTCAGCCGATCCCGGCTCCGCCCCTTCCCTCTTCGTGGCGGCAAGTTTTTAACTTGTCCGGGCCGACGAACGCTGATTCCGCAAGTTAAAAACTCGCGGCCACGTAGGAAGAACGCTGATTCCGCAAGTTAAAAACTCGCGGCCACGTAGGAAGAACGCTGATTCCGCACGTTGAAAACTCGCGGCCACGTAGGAAGAACGCTGATTCCGCACGTTGAAAACTCGCGGCCACGTAGGTGGATGCCGCCTGTCGTCGTGAAGCCTGCCGCTAGCACTCGGTCGTTTCGTCGATGTCTGCGGCCGAGTCGCGGCCGGGGCCGTCGTCGGCATAGAACCGGGCGAGCACCTCCGGCCAGTTGGCATTCACCTTCACTCCAACGAAGGCGTCGCGGACCGGCAGATACTCCGGGTGCAGCCGCGCATACTTGATCGCGAACTTTCGCATCAGCCGGCCGGCCAGTTCGGCGCCGTGCAGTTCCTCGGCCAGTTCGAAGTGTTCGCGGAGCACGGCGGCCTGCTCGTGGATCGTGGGCGGGGGAGGTGGGGATTCGCCGGCCAGGAGCGCGAGCGTCTGCCGAAAGATCCAGGGGTTGCCGATCGCGCCCCGCGCGATGCTCACGCCGTCGACGCCGGTCTGCCGCAGCATGGCGACGCAGGCCTCAGCGGAGAAAAGGTCGCCCGAGCCGATCACGGTGCGGCTGCCCGCGTGTTGCTTCACTGTGGCAAGGAACTTCCAGTTACTCGGGCCCACGTATTTCTGCTGCACCGATCGGCCGTGGACGGTGATCGCGGCGACGCCCCGCTCAAATGCCCCGTCGAAGATCGTCCAGAACTTGTCGGCGCTCGCTGCCGAGTCGTCGATACCGCGACGCATCTTCAGTGTGACGGGCACCTGCGGCGGCACGGCATCGCGAACCCGCGACACGATTTCAAGCGCCGTCTCCGGCACGCTCAGCAGATAGCCGCCGCGACAGCGGCCGAGCACTTTCTTGACCGGGCAGCCGAAGTTGATGTCGATGACGTCATAGCCTTCCGCCACGAGCCGGCGGGCGGCGGGGGGGAAGTCATCAGGGTTCGAGCCCATCAGCTGACCGCCGACTGGATGCTCCTCGGGCGAGACGGCGATCCGGGCGAGGTTGCGCTTGTTCGTGCCCACTTCGGTGACAAACCGGTCGAGCAGCACCTCGCCGAGCGAGTAGGCCGCACCGTGCCGCCGCGCGAGCACCCGCATCGCTCGGTCGCTGTAGCCCGAGAGCGCAGCCTGCACCACCGGGGAAGCGAGTGTGATGTCGCCGATCGAGAGCGTGGGGGCTTGGAATGGAGCCAACATGACGCCCCTCATCGTACCATCGTCACGTGAGGCGGTCGTCAGGTCAGGACAGGGCAGGCGTCGAACCAGGTGCGGCCCTGGGCCGCCATCCAGTCGACGCTTGCCATCGGGCCCCATTCGCCGGCGTTGTAAGGATCGATCGGCGGCATATCGACCGAGCTCCAGGCCCTCACGAATGGGTCGATGATTTCCCACGACTTCTCGACCTCGTCGGCGCGGGCAAAGAGGCTTGCGTCTCCGGTCATGACGTCAAGCAGCAGCGGCTCGTAGGCCTCAGGCAGACGGCCCTGAAACTGACGGGAATAGCTGAATTCGAGGTCGGTGAGCCGCAGCTTCATGCCATCGCCCGGCACCTTGGTGTGGAAGTGGAGCTGGATGCCCTCGGCCGGCTGGATCTGGATCACGAGCCGGTTTGCCTCACGGGAATGCTTGTGCTTGCCGTCGGCAAAGAGCTCCAGCGGCGGCTGCCTGAAGGCGATCACGATCTGCGTGGTGCGGCAGCTCATCACCTTGCCGCTCCGCAGGTAGAAGGGCACGCCTTGCCACCGCCAGTTGTCCACCTCGAGACGAATCGCCCCGAAGGTCGCGGTCTGGCTGGTGGGCGGCACCCCCGGCTCATCGAGATAGCCGCGGTACTGCCCGCGAATGCCGGCGGCCGCCACTTCGCCGAGGTCGAGGGGGCGGATCGCCTCGAGCACCTTCACCTTCTCGTTGCGGACGGCGCTGGCATTGAACCGCACCGGCGCCTCCATGGCCGTCACCATGAGCAATTGCAGCAGGTGGTTTTGGAACATGTCACGGAGCACGCCCGCGGTGTCGTAGTAGCTCCCACGGCGGCCCACCACCACCTCTTCGGCCACCGTGATCTGCACGTGGTCGATGTAGCGACGGTTCCAGACCGGCTCGAAGATCGTGTTGGCAAACCGCAGCGCCAGGATGTTCTGCACCGATTCCTTGCCGAGGTAGTGATCAATTCGAAATACCTGACTCTCGTGGAAAACCCCGTGCAGGTTTTCATTGAGGGTCTTCGCCGTCACCAGATCGGTGCCGAACGGTTTTTCGACGACGATCCGGCGGGGGCCGTGTGTTTCGGCCGCCATGCCATGGCTGCCGAGTGCCGCGACGACCGGCTCGTAGAATTGTGGAGCGGTGGCGAGATAGTAGACGCGGGTCGTTTCCGCCCCGTGTTCGACCGCATGCAGCCGATCGGAGAGGCCTTGGAAGTCTTCCGCCTGGCTGATGTCGCCCGGCTGGTAGTGGATCGTTTCGGCGAACTCCCGCCAGGAGGCGTCATCGAGCGGGGCGCCCTCGGCATGCTTGGCGGTAGACTCGCGGAGCGTCGCCCGCCACTCGTCGTCGGTCATCGGCGTCCGTGAGAAGCCGACGATGCGGGTTTCGGCCGGCAGCAGGCCGTTGCGCTTGAGGTTGTAGAGCGCAGGCACGAGTTTTCGGCTGGTGAGGTCGCCCGACGCGCCGAAGATCACGATCGTGTGGGGCATGGCTACAGCCTCATGCCCGTGAAGCCGCCGTCAACGTAGAGATCGGTGCCGGTGATGAAACTGCCTGCCACGGGGGCACAGAGCAGAATGGCGGCACCGACGAGTTCTTCCGGATTGCCGAACCGGTTCATCGGCGTCTGCCCCATGATCGAGGCGGTTCGTTCCGGCGAGAGGATCTTGCGGTTCTGCTCAGCCGGAAAGAAGCCGGGACAGAGCACGTTGACGCGGACACCCTTGGGGGCCAGTTCGCGTGCCACGTTCTGCGTGTAATTGACGACCGCCGCCTTCGACGCGGAGTAGGCGAACACTTTCGAGAGCGGCTTGTCGGCCGAGACGCTGCCGATATTCAGGATCGCCCCGCCGCCAGCTGCTGCCATGTGGCTGCCGAAGATCTGGCAGCCGAGGTGGGTGCTCTTGAGATTGGTGTCGAGGACCTTGGTGAAGTCGTCGTCGGCAATGTCAAAGTAGGGCACCGATGAATTCACGCCGGCACAGTTGACCAGGATGTCGGCCCGCCCGCGGGCGTGGATCACGGCATCCAGGAGCGCCGTCACGCTCGCCCGGTCAACCGCGTCGACCGAGACGAACATGCCGTTGCCGCCCGCAGCCTTGATCGCATCGACCCGGGCCTCACCCCGATCGGCGCCCCGGCCCGCCACGACCACGAACGCGCCGGCCCGCGCCAGACCCTCGGCCAGCGCCCCGCCCAGCACGCCCGTGCCGCCGACGACGACGGCCGTGCGGCCGGAGAGCCCGAACAGGTTTTCGAGAAACGAGTCAGCCATGCGGAGGGTTTCCGTGGGAAGGAGGTGGTCAGCTCACCGGCCGGCGGAGGTCAAGCCATTCGGTGTGGAAGGTACCGGGCTTGTCGGTGCGTTCGTAGGTGTGGGCGCCGAAGTAGTCCCGCTGCGCCTGCAGGAGGTTCGCCGGCAGCCGCTCATGCCGGTAGCCGTCGTAGTAGGCAAGCGCCGCCATGAACCCGGGCACGGGCACCCCGATCGTCGCGGCCGTGGCGATCACATGCCGCCACGCCGTCTGAGACTTCGCGAGCGCTTCAGTGAAGTAGGGAGCGAGCATCAGGTTTTCGAGCGTCGGATCGGCGTCGTAGGCCTCGGCGATCCGATCCAGGAATTGCGCGCGGATGATGCAGCCGCCCCGCCACATCATGGCGATCGAACGGTAGTCGAGCTGCCAATCCTGCTCCTTCGCGGCGGCCGCCAACTGCACGAAGCCCTGTGCGTAGCTGGCGATCTTCGAGGCGTAGAGGGCCTGGCGAACCTGGTCGATGAATTCCTGCGTGGCGTCGTGGCTGCGCAGGTCGGGCCCTGCGAGCACCTTGCTGGCACGGATTCGCTGCTCCTTCATGGCGGAGAGGCAACGGGCGTAGACCGCCTCGGTGACGAGCGTGCTGGGCACGCCCATGTCGAGGGCCAGCTGGCTCATCCACTTGCCGGTTCCCTTGGCGCCGGCCTTGTCGAGGATCCGATCGACGACGAAGTCGTTGGTCTCGGGATCGCGGGCGGTGAAGATGTCGCGGGTGATCTCGATCAGGTAGCTGTCAAGTTCGCCGCGGTTCCAGGTGTCGAACACCTTGGCCAGCTGCTCGTTGGAGAGGCCGGCCGCCTGCTTCAGGAGCCAGTAGGCCTCGCAGATCAGCTGCATATCGCCGTATTCGATGCCGTTGTGAACCATCTTCACGTAGTTGCCGGCGCCGCGCGGGCCCACCCAGTCGCAACAGGGAATGTCGCCCTTGGGGCCGACCTTGGCGGCGATCGCCTGGAAGATCGGCTGGACAAGCGGCCAGGCGGCCTTGGATCCGCCGGGCATCAGGCTCGGTCCCTTGAGCGCCCCCTCCTCGCCGCCGGAGACGCCGGTGCCGATGTAGAGCAGGCCCGAGGCCTCGACCTCCCGAGTGCGGCGGTCGGTGTCGGATGGCAGCGTGTTGCCACCGTCGATGATGACATCGCCCTTGGAGAGCAGGGGGGTGAGCGTTTTGATGAGTTCATCGACCGCCGGGCCAGCCTTGACCATCATCATCACCTTCCGCGGCGACTTGAGCGACAAGACCAGTTCTTCAAGCGTGCGGCAGCCGACAACATGGGGCTGGTTTCCCCGGCCGGCCACGAAGGCATCGGTGACACTGGTTGTGCGGTTGTAGACGGCGATTGAGTAGCCGCGGCTAGCGATATTGAGGGCGAGGTTTTCTCCCATCACGGCCAGGCCGATGAGTCCGATGTCGCACGACGCCTGCTTGGTCATCCGCGAAGCTCCTTCTTTGACTGCTTGTGTGACTACTTTTGTCACTGCTTGTGTGGGCACTTTGGGTGCGTGTGGCGTGCTTGCCGGGGACGGCACGATTCGGCGGACCGACTGGTCGGCGAGCCGAGACTATATCGGTCTTTTTGTCCGCGGGCCAAACTCTGCAGGTTCTGCCCGGGTTTGGCGGTCGTGGGGAGGCCGAGCAGCCCCCTGTCGGAGGGCCGCGGGAGCTCTGGCCCAGAGCTGTAACTGCACCCGCAGCAGACCGGACCCAGAACAGACTGAAGGAACCGGGGCCTGACGGCCGATTTCATAGGCAGGATCGGAACAGCCGTGTTTGGCGGCCGAACCGGCCATGTCAACGTGATGAGTACAGCTTGACCAAACGCCCCATCCTCCCGTAGCGTGACGGCTTCTGGTTGATGGCGATCGAATGATCCATCGGTTGATAGTGAGCGGCTCCGTAGCCAAGTGGCTAAGGCAGCGGATTGCAAATCCGCCATCGTCGGTTCGACTCCGACCGGAGCCTCTGCTTCTGAAACCCCTGCGATGTGCCGACGCCAGCGGCCTTCGCAGGGGTTTTTTTGTTTTCAGCCGCGCTTGCGGCAGTGTGGTCGGCCAGCCGCACAGATGCCCCAGAGTGCCAACCTGAGCCCTCCTGAGCCTTCCTGTAGTGGTCACTGGAGTGGTCACTTTTCGGAGCCGCCTCTGCTCTGCCATCGGTGCCCGTTGCCCGCTGAGCCTCCGACTCCGGGCGGGTCGGCTGTGAGGGCCTTCCGGTATCGGGCGGGTGCTGTTTTTAGTTCAAAGGCGGGAGGGGCGAATGGTCCGCCATCGGTGTATGTGGCTAGGTTCCGGTGCACGCTCTCGGCAGTTCGCGGGTCGAGCCAGCCCTGCGGAGCGAGCACCTCATCGAAAAAGACCACCACTCGCTCGCCATGCGAGAGCAGTCGCTCTACCGCGTTCATGCGTGCCTGCCTTCCATTGAGCCGGGTCGGCTCAGGTGCAGGATGCAAAGGCAGGAAGCCACCGCTGCACCCGAGTCGCGAGGGCAGCCGCTTGCAATCGGCTACCGCCCCGAGCAGGTGAGTCTAACGCCCGGGCTTGGGTGGCTAAACGACACGATAGTCCCCGCGGGGTCGTGCGTGTCTCACCCTCCAACGGACCGCCAAGGACCCGCCGACATGGGATGAAAAACGGGTCGGCAATTTGCGGAGACGCACGCACAGCAACGAGATTGGTTTTCCTCTCTAAACCCCTTTTTCGTGAAGGTGCCGTAGGGGTCATCAATTTCAACCACGCGTGTGCAGAGCGGCAGAACGGGTTTTGCTGGCCGAAAACGGTACCCTCGGCGAGGTGCTACCCCGTCAGAAAGGCCACCCTTCACGACCCACACTAGTCGGGCGGCTCGCTGGCCTCAGGGGCAGCAGTCGCCTTTCCTAGGACCCGCGAGAGGGAAGAGTCGATGCGGCTGCGGAGTTCATAGCCGAGGCGGGCGGGCCGCGAGAGGAAAAGGACCCGCTGCACCGTTTTGGGAATCCCCTTAAAGAAATGCGAGAGCCGCATCCGACCCGCCCTCCCCGGGCTCAGCGGCTCACCTGCATCATCGCGAGGATGCCTATCCGCTGCGCCCTAATGACCGCTCGCTTGGAGGGAACGGTCGCTTGTAGGGCGGGGTATTGGCAGTCTATGATCTGGCCCTTAGGAGGGCTCGTAATGCGATTAGCACAGGTTTTCTCGGTTCTGAAACTCCGATTCAGCGGGGGCGGGAAGGGGGTTAGGATGCGAGATGCACGCGATTCGCGGAAAGCGTTCGGAGTGGAACACTTGGAACGCCGTGATGTGCCTGCCGCCACTGGCTTCCTCGGCCAGGTGCAACTGGTCACGGCCCCCCGCACGGTCGAGGTTCACAAACTTGAGGACAACTCGGCCGCCAAGTTCTTCTCAGAGAAGCAAAATGTCGTTCTGGCCGCTAGCCTGACGGTCGATGTGAGTTCGGTCGGCACGTACTCACAGGAAGCCGGCTATAAGCCGGCGAACATCCTTGCGGGCACCAAGGTTAACTCGTACTACCTGCACGCGGACAGAGTGGGGCAGCCCGCAGCGTTCGTATTCGCACGCGGTTCGATCACCTTCAGCGAGCCGATTCTTGGAGTGCAAGCCACCCAAGCTGGTTTGAATCAGTCTGATTTCTTGGGCGCTACGCGCACGCTCTATCCAAAAGTGGGCAGGGAAATAGACGGCAAAGACAGCAGAAACCGGGACACTTTTTCGATATCGAGCGATCGACGAACGATCACATTCGCTTTTCAGACGTCCAACAACAGTGACGATGTTCGGATCATCACAGCAACCTCGCCGCTTAGCGACGTCAATGTGAAAAGCGTATACCTGAAGGCGACTGGCGTTACCACCGGTGACCGCACGCTCGCGATCATCGCCCCGCCAACAGTCGAGCCCAATAGGCTTGAAAACGCCCGTTACGGGATGTTGTTCGCAGAGAAAAAGGGTGTCTCGCTGACCGCGAGCCTGAGAGTCGATGCCACCGTTCCCGGCGAATACAACATGAAAACAGTCATGAAGCCAGCCACGGTCGCAGCGGGCACCAAGGTCAACTCCTATTACCTGCACGTGGACAGGGTTGCCTCTCCGATGGCGTTCGACGTCATTACCGGTTCCTTGACGTTCGATACCCCAATCCTCGGTGTCATCGCCGCCGAGGGCAATTTGATTCGGTCGGACTTTCTTGGCGATAGCCGCACGACGTATCCCACATCTCGTCGAACACTCGACAGGAACACGCCGAGTAACCTTGATCGTTTCTGGATTTCAGCAGACATGAAAACGCTGAGATACGAAATGCAAACGTCGACCGCATGTGATTCCCTCCGGATCATCACGCAGGCATAGATTACGGACGCGTTTGCCTAAGGCGGGCGTTGTATCTGAATCGCGGATCGGAAATGGGGACGGGAGCGACTTTTGCTGCGGGGCATTCCATGGCAGGAATTGGAATTCGCTCTCGTCCCGGATTATCCCTCGCGCACGCTCAGGCGATCGATGCCCAATGAATCGATGCGAACGGCCACGCGTATTCTCCTGAGATGGACCGGGAGCCAGCGGGCGTAGTTTACCGCCTAGGCACGGAGGCGGAAAACCTCCGGGCGGCCGAGTGTTGGCGGCCTTCGCAGGGGTTTTTTCGTTGTCAACGTCGGCTCGAACTCATCTCGCGGCGTTTGATTCTGCGAGGCAGAGTCTTCCCCATTATTCGGGCGAAATACCTGCGACACAGGATCGTTGTGGTATTTGTTGATGGCGGCGGGGATCAGGCCGGTTTTGCCGCGTTCTCGCCCGCAACGTAGACTTGAGCTATGGACTCCACTTTTGCCAATCGCATTACGGTCGAGCCGGGAAAACGAAGCGGGAAACCGTGTATTCGCGGGCTACGGATCACGGTCTCCGATGTGCTGGAGTATCTCGCGTCTGGAATGACCGAGGCCGAAATTCTGGCCGACTTCCCGGAACTGACCATTGAGGACATCCGCGCCTGCTTGGCCTTCGCGGCAGAGCGGGAGCGGCGACTTCTTGGATCGCTTGCGTGAAGGTTCTGCTCGCCCAGAATCGTCGGTTCGACTCCGATCGGAGCCTCTGCTTCTGAAGCCCCTGCGATGTGCCGATAACAGCGGCCTTCGCAGGGGTTTTTCGTTTTCAGAGATCGGCACGACTTCGGAATGACTTACTGCAAGGACAAGATTCACGACAACGTGGAGGTGCGGTTCGACGTGAATGCTGCTCGATGAACAATCCCCGTGTGACAGGAGCCTCCTTTTGCCCCCAGAACGCCGTACCGCTGACCGAGCGGCGAACGGTTGCGGGCTGAAAGGGAAAGTCTGATACAGGCCCGGAGCGTGAGCGATGGGGTCGGTACGACGTTTGACGCGACGCCATGGGTGGCATCCGATCCCCCGGCTTACGCCGGGGGCTTTTATTGGAGACCCAATACAAGCCCGGAGCGTGAGCGACTGTGTCGGCACGACGAAAGGCGCGGCGCCTGCTGCGGCCGAGGCAACCCTCAACATCGTCCCGGATTCAGCGGCATTCACGGCGCACTCTGCCGTCTTTGTATTGGGCCTCCGCCATACTCACGGGACGCGGTATGGAATTCAGGGTGCGCGTGGCGGTATGCGGGTCCGCACCGCGATGAGGGTCTCGCGGACCTGCTCACGCGTGCCGACGGCGGTGTAGACCAGGAAGCGGTGGGAACCTGCGGCCAGCCCGCCTTGGTCCTCTTCGCGGACGACGCAGTTCCACTTCACGACCTTCTGGGCGGGAAAGGCGAACCGGCCGTAGGTCACGGGCCGACCGGTGGTGCGGGACACCGCTGGGCTCCACGCCCCCATCGCGTGGCTGCCATCGGCCGTGGCGAGGATAACCGGGTGCGACTGCTCGCCCGGTCCAGGGCCGATTTCCTCGAGCGACCCGTCGGGCAGAAGACGTAAAAACGTGTCGAACGCGAGTGGCATGTAGCCGGTCAGGATCTCAAATGTGGCTCGTTCGTGCCGCTCGTCGGCCGGGAGCGTGAAGCTGATCGCATGGCTGATCGCGTGGTCGAGCCCGTCGACGCCGATCCGCAGGTGCTTCTCAAGCAGATGGTTCGAGAGGGCCGTCGTGTTGAGGGCCACCTGGCCGCCGCTCGTCTGTCCTGGCCGCAGCCAGAAGGCCATCTGCGTAACGGTGACGAGCTCGCGGTCGCCAGCCGAGAGGTAGAGCAGCCGGCTCGTGCTCGTCGGCCCGGCCATGTCCCGCTCACTACCGGCTTCGGTGGGGTTGAAGCACTCGTTGCAGAGGGTGCCGTCGACGTCGAGGTTTGAGGCGGTCTGGAGCTGCCGGCCATGGTCGTGGGAATCGACAAACTCACGGCCGCCCCAGGTGAGCGAATGGATCGCCCCGGCCAGCCGTGAAGTCGTGGTGATCACGATCTCCGAGTCACCCACGGCCCGGCGGATGACGGCGTTGCCTGGCACGCTCGGGGCCGTGGCGGGCTCGGCAGCATCGACTTCTGCCATCGCCAGCCAAGCCACCGCGCAGACTCGCATGATTATTTTGAGCGGCACGTTTGGCTCTCCCGGTGAGACCGACCTCCGCCGGATGGTCCTTACCCGGTTCTCCGGGCCTCGCGGTACCAGCGAATGAGGGCGTTGGTCGAACTGTCGTGGCCAAGCGACGGCTCGGTCTTCGATTCCAACTCCGGAATGATCCGGTTGGCGAGCACCTTGCCAAGCTCCACGCCCCACTGGTCGAACGGGTTGACGCCCCAGATACAGCCCTGCGTGAAGACACTGTGTTCATACATCGCCACCAGGCTGCCGAGCACACGGGGCGTGAGACGCTCGGCGAGGATCGTCGTGCTCGGTCGGTTGCCCGGAAACGTCTTGTGTGGCACAAGCGGCTCCGGCACGCCTTCGGCCCGGACCTCGTCCGCCGTCTTTCCAAAGGCCAGCGCCTCGGCCTGTGCGAAGACGTTGGACATCAGCAGGTCGTGGTGCCGGCCGATGGGATTGGCCGATCGCGCGAAGCCCAGAAAGTCGCAGGGGATCGTCCGCGTTCCCTGATGGATCAGCTGATAGAAGGAGTGCTGGCCATTCGTGCCCGGCTCACCCCAGAAGATTGGGCTGGTCTGGTAGTCGTCGATCACCCGCCCGTCAAGCGTCACCCGCTTGCCGTTGGACTCCATCGCCAGTTGCTGAAGGTAGGCCGGGAACCGTCTCAGATACTGGTCGTAAGGCAGGACGGCGATCGTGTGGGCTCCGAGGAACGTCGTGTTCCAGACGGCGAGCAGGCCATGCAGCACCGGCAGATTCCGGTCGAACGGGGCGGTGCGAAAGTGGGTGTCCATGGCATGGAAGCCGGCGAGCATTTCGGTGAACGCTTCCGGCCCGATCGCGAGCATCGTGGCCAGGCCGATCGCCGAGTCCATTGAATACCGGCCGCCCACCCAGTCCCAGAAGCCGAACATGTTGGCCGTGTCGATGCCGAAGGCCGACACCTCGAGCGCATTGGTGGAAACCGCCACGAAGTGCCGCGCCACAGCGGCCGGATCGCCAAGTTTCTCGAGCAGCCACTCCCGGGCCGACCGGGCGTTGGCCAGGGTCTCTTGCGTGGTGAACGTCTTCGACGAGATCACGAAGAGGGTCTCGGCGGGGTCGAGATCACGGGTGGCCTCGACGAAGTCGGTGCCGTCGACATTGGAGACGAACCGAAACGTCAGCTGCCGGTCGGCCACGTGCCGCAGTGCCTCGTAGGCCATCACCGGCCCGAGGTCGGAGCCACCGATGCCCACGTTGACAACCGCGCGGATCGGTCGGCCGGTGTGCCCCTTCCAGGTGCCGCCGCGGATCTCCCGACAGAAGGCCGCCATCCGCCCCAGCACCTCGTGCACGTCGGGCACGACATCGCGTCCTTCCACGAGGATCTTCTCGCCCCGTGGTGCACGCAGCGCCACATGGAGCACCGCACGGTGCTCGGTCGAGTTGATCTTCTCTCCGGAAAACATCGCGTCAGTCCGCTGCCGCAGGCCGCAGGCTTCGGCGAGTGCGATGAGCAGGCGGAGCGTCTCGTCGGTCGCCCGTTGCTTCGAATAGTCGGCATGCAGGCCGCAGGCGTCGATCACGAGTCGCTCGCCGCGGTCGGCGTCGACCGCGAAGAGATCGCGGAGGTGCGTGCCGCCCAAGGCGGCGGCGTGCGCGGCAACGCTCTGCCACTCAGGCAGCGCTGCACGGCTCGGAATGGATGTGCCGCTCGTCATCGTGTTCCTCCGGAGGCAGTCACCGAACGTGATTTTGTCTCGATCACCCCGAGCAGTTCGTTCCAGCTCTTGACGAAGGATTCTGCCCCGTCCTTCTGCAGCTTTGCTCCGAGGGCGTCGATGTCGATGCCGGCGCGGCTGATGGCGAAGAGCGTTTCGTCGGCCATTCCGCCACCGGCCGATACGGTCCCGGAGAGCGACCCATGGTCGGCGAAGG
>Ga0247836_1002872_pt1 | contig 24103 bp, 26 predicted proteins | sample LaCruzMarch2015__4_FD_187116 | JGI IMG/M metagenome (GOLD analysis project Ga0247836, IMG submission 187116) | Freshwater microbial communities from meromictic Lake La Cruz, Castile-La Mancha, Spain - LaCruzMarch2015_14m | ecosystem: Environmental > Aquatic > Freshwater > Lake | place: Spain... | reverse complement strand
GAGGTCTTGGCGGTGGGCGACGCGGAGTTCCAAAAAAAATGCCTGGGCAAAATGAAGGATGTCGCCGGGCATGGCCGGACGATTCTCTTCGTAAGCCATAATATGAGTGCAGTGATGAATCTGTGCACGCGGTGCCTGTATACGAAAAACGGAATGATAGCGGCCGATGGGGAAACAGCGGGTGTCGTGGATTGTTACTTGCGCGACAACGCCGTGAGAAAATCAGAAGTCTCCTTCACATCGCTCGACATGAATGCCTGCAGCAAGCAAGTGTCTGTTTTGGGCGCGAGGGTTCTTAACAGCAAGGGCGACATCGGTGGCACAATTTTGACAACCGAACCGACTTTCATCGAGGTGGATTATGTGCAGCTAAAAAATGAAGCGGCACCTAAACTGAACATACACCTTTCAACAGAGGACAATACCTGTGCCTTCGCCTGCTTTGAAATAACAAACGGCGTAAAAAAGCGCGGCAAAATCCGATCGAGAGTGGAAATTCCTGCGGAGTTCCTCAATTCGCGATCCTACACGGTTTCGATTTACTTCACGAATGTTACAAACAACAAACCGGTCATTGAGCTGAAAGACATCCTCGTCCTGGAAGTTGTGGACAACATGGACGCTCCGTCGCGTCAAGACTACAAAGGATATTTTCCGGGAGTCGTGAGGCCTGTCATGCCGTGGACTACTTCACAAATATGCTAAACATCATCAAGAAAATCATAAAAAATGGAGCCCCCAAGGCCGAACCGGTCAAGGCGGCAGCGTTCAAAGAAGAAGATGTTCGTTTTTCCGATGTCGAACAGACCGAAATGGAAATCATTGCATCGGTCGGCAACTTTACGATGAGCAGTATCGAGCGCCGCCTGAATCTCGTGGATTCGCTCAAATATGTCCTCCAGAATGATTTGAGAGGGGATATTGTCGAATGCGGAGTATGGCGTGGTGGCATGATGATGCTCGCCATGAAGTTTCTTCTGCAGAGCGGAGTTTCGAACAGAAACTTCTGGCTATACGATACTTTCGAAGGAATGCCAGATCCCACGGGTGTCGATGTCGATGTTGACGGCAAGGCGGCTGCCGACAGATTGGCCTTGGACGAAAGCCTGAAGAACCAAAGCCATGTCTGGGCCATCGCCGGAATCGAAGAAGTGCGGATGAATCTCGAAACCACAGGTTATCCGATCTCGAACATAAAACTGATCAAGGGCAGGGTCGAAGAGACCATCCCTGCAACATTGCCCAAAAAAATCGCCATCCTCAGACTCGACACGGATTGGTATGAAAGCACAAAGCATGAGCTCGAGCATTTCTACGACCGTGTGGTCCCCGGAGGTGTGGTGATCATCGACGATTACGGCTACTGGAGCGGTGCCAGAAAAGCTGTCGATGAGTTTCTGGAAAAACGCGGTGAGAGGATCCTCCTGCACCGCATCGACCACACTGGACGGTCTTTCGTGAAACCATGACAGCGAAGTTGCGCCAACCTTGCATCACCGGCGATCCTCTTGATAGCGGAACCTATCTGCGGTCAAGGCTAATGCCGGAGCCCGGGGATGAACTTTATTTGCACCTCGGCGATTTGCGGGCCGCGCTTGGCAGCGTTGCCACCGATGGTGAGGTTCGAGTCTTGGACTACGGATGTGGTGGTTCACCGTATAAATCCCTTTTTCCAAATTCCGTTTACCACAGAGCCGACTATGTTGAGCTGGAAGGTTTGGATTTCAAAATCTCTGAGGACGCTAAACTTCCCAATGTTCCAGATAATTCTTACGACCTTGTCCTCTCGACTCAAGTTCTTGAACATGTCCGCAGACCAGAAGATTACCTTCAAGAAGCAAGACGGATTTTAAAACCAGGTGGCAAGCTGATTTTAACGACGCATGGAGTGTTTTATGATCACGCATGCCCCTACGACTTTAGGCGTTGGACAGCAGATGGGTTGAGTTTGATTTTGGATGATGCTGGATTTTCAAAATGTGAAATTTCCAAGCTAACCACCAATACGCGTGCCATTTTTTTCCTAGCCGAGAATGCTTTTTCCGGACTTGTTGAATCCCGCTTGACCAAAGCTGGCATAGCACTTTGGTTGTTTAGAGAATGGTTCTGGTGTAACCGTGAGCTTAGGAACAGATACTGTGACAAGTGTTTCTCCAAAAATAAAGTCGTGCCTGCCGAGGTTCCTGGGCACCCCCTCTACATTGCCTTATTGGCCGTAGCCGTTAAATAGTCTGAGCAAGTGGCAGCAAACACGACAATTATAGTCGCCTCGGATGACAATGCTTTTCCAGGGCTTTTGGTTCTCCTTTCTTCTGCGGCTATCAATCACCTCAAGGGTCGTGGATTGGCTATCCATTTGATTGATTGTGGCCTTTCAGATCGAAATCGACGGTTGCTTAAGGAATCTGTATCAGCACTGAACCCAAGTGCGTGGTTTGATTTTCGGAAGCCTGATTCCACAAAACTCAGCGGATTAAGAGTTGAGACGGCAGGGCTTTTTACTTACGCTAGATTAGTATCTGCCGAGTTGTTTCCCGAAATGGAGCGAGCAATCTACCTTGATACGGATGTAGTGGCGAATCGTGATTTATCGGAGCTTTTTGATTTAGGCTTGCAGGATATGCCGATTGGTGCGGTGCAGGATCGTTACACACCTGTGGCATCACATCCTCTATCGATTTTGGATTGGCAAACTCGTGGGATGTCTGCGGACGAACCATTTTTCAATGCCGGAGTTCTTTTGATTGATTACGCAAAATGGAGAGAAGAGAAGATTGGTGAACGGGCCCTTGAATTCGCCCGCTCCAATAAGGAAATCTGCGTGCGTTGGGACCAAACGGCGCTAAACATTCTCCTCTATAAAAAATGGAAGTCGCTGCCTACGCACTGGAATTACATGGTCTACTCGAATATCGAGGAGGAATGGGGGGGGGCGGGCAAGAATTTCCACATCACAGGGCAACCGAAACAGTGGGATATGGCCCCTCGGACAAACCGGTTTTTGCAGGAAATGTTTTTTGGCTATCTGGATCAAACCAAGATGCGTGGTTGGAGACCATGGAGCGCGGAAAAGGAACATCCCGTTAGGTTAGTTATTCAAAATTCCTTTCCAAGATTGCACATGGCTTGGAAGAAAATTCGCCCAAAAATCCTTGGTTAAAGCAGATGATTGTTCATTTTTGCTTCGGAATGACGCCGGATTTCGGTGGTCGGCCGTTTGGATTCTCGCATTATTTGGCGGTGCGGAGTGCTTGGGAGGTGCTGAAGCCCGATGTGATGGTGATGCACTATGTGCATGAACCCCAAGGGCAATGGTGGGAGCTGGCGCTCCCGTTTCTACATTTGCATCAAGTTCGGCCGGTTGAAGGGATTTATGGTTTTCCAGCCTCGCATCCGGCCCATCGGGCAGACATTGTTCGCTTGGCCGCATTGATTGCAATGGGTGGGGTTTATTTGGATACGGATGTTTTGGTTGTTAAAACATTCACAAAACTGAGCGATCCAGAATTTGCAGCGGCTTGGGAATTCACGGGTGATGGCCGGCTTGTGGGGCTCAGCAATGCGGTGCTTATGGCAAAGGCTGGTTCGTGTTTTGCCAAGCTCTGCTTGGAGGGGCACGATCCCAAGAAATCGCTTTGGAGTGGCTTTCGTGCGAATGGAAAAGACCACAATTATGTTGAAATGAGTGTGCGTTATCCAGCCATGTTGGCGAGCCTATGCCCGACCATGGTTCAGCCGCTGCCTCAAGAAACTTTCCTGTGGGCGGATTGGAGTGGTGATGGGCTTAGAAAACTTTTCGAGCAGGATGTGGAAGTGCCAGAGGGCGTATTAGCGTTGCACCTCTGGGAAAGCCACGCTTGGGAAAAATACCTCAAAGACCTAACTCCTGAGAGTGTAAGGAGCGGAAAAACAACTTTCGCTACCATAGCTCACAGGTTCCTCCCAGATGTCTCCGGACGAAAAGCGCCTAATCAGTCGAGGGCACCCGGCGGTTTGGATTTTCAGAAAATGGATGCGATTTGCAAGGACGTGGATTTTATCAATCGAAAGCCAAGCCAGAGGGGGTTGTTAGCGCGAGTTGCTCGAAAAACTTCTTCGCTTTCATCTAAATTCAAAAATAATCTTCTAAGAATTAGGCATAAAGCGCAGGCGGATATTTTGGTAAATCATCTGCCTAAAGAACCCTATTCGGTGCTTATGATTTTGAACTCGGATGCCGATTGTGAAGTTTGCGAGACATTAGCCAACCAACCTATGGCGGAGGGGGTTTGCTCCTTGGGAAACCTTAAATCTGCGCGAGATAAAAATTTGGGAATCACAGGTTCTTCCACGAAGTTTCGCTTTATTCATCATGATAAGTCAGATTCTTCAATTGCACGAAAAATTGTCCAAACGACTTTCGAAGGCATGCCGGACTTGGTGGTTTGCCGCGAGGGCACTCAGTTGGGTTTGGATGATATGGGTTACCAGATTTGCTGTTCCTCACCCGATGGGCGCTGGATGCTTTTTGGTTTAAAGCGAAAAGCCACTACGCAGCGTGGCAGGTTAAAAAAAATCGAAAAGTGTATATCGATTTACGGAGATGAGGTAACAAAAAATCTTACTTGATTATTATGTTCAAAAAAATTGCAAAAAAAATTCTAAACTCAATGGGATGGAAACTCCAAAGAGTTGCTACCAAGCAAGCTGATTGCCAGCCATCGCGCCTGGAGTTTCTATTCCTTCAAGCCAAGAATGTTGGATTCCAACCGAAGCTAATTTTTGATATTGGAGCTAATCATGGAGGCTGGACGAAAATCATGCTGAAGGTTTTTCCGAAAGCCAAATTCGTTCTTTTTGAACCACAAGATCACTGCGAAAAGGATATCAGAAGTGTTTTAAGCCAAAGCCCCCAATCTCTTTGGCGAAAAGCTGCGGTTTCCAATCATGTTGGGCAGACGCAATTCATAAAGTCAACTTGGGATGTCACCAGTCGCTTGCTGTTATATGAATCCAGTCTTGAAAAAAGTGATGCTCAGTTAATAGATGTAGAGGTTTCAACTGTAGATCAAGAATCTGTAAATCTTGGTGTTTATCCAGATATTTTAAAAATAGATGCTGAGGGGGCTGACCTGCTGGTGCTGGAGGGGGCTAAAAATAATTTGGGTAAAATTGAAATCATAGTTATTGAGGCAGGGGTATGCTGTGCAGATTTCCCAAATTCTCTGGAATCCGTTTTGAGTAAAATGAATGCTTACGGCTACGATCTTATTGGAATCGTTGATCTAAATTCATTCCAGACCCCAAAAGGTGAACAAAAAGCAGGTATTCTGTGGTTGGTGGATCTTGTGTTTGCTGTGCAAGGAGGCAGAGTTCTGAAAGCTTTTAGAAATCCACATGTTCAACAAGTTTCGTGAAATGCCTGCATAAAACAATTTGAAAACTGAAAACTAAACGACTAATCGTAATCTCTGCGGGTGATTATGCCCGCGAAGTGGCTTGGATGGCGGGAACCATTCCTAAGAATTGTCGTGACTGGGTATTTGCCGGGTTTCTAGACGGGCGAGGGCAAATACTGGACAAATATCCCGGTGCTGGACCTATTCTCGGGAATCCCGAATCTTATGAAATTAAAGAGAATGATCGGTTTGTTTGTTCCATTGGCTCCATCGATGATTTGCGCAAATATGCCGAATTGATAGAAAAGAGGGGTGGCTTTTTTGTAAATGTGATTCACCCATCTGCGTTGATTGGCGAAAGAACTAAAATAGGAGTTGGGTGTATTGTTTGGCCGAACGCCACTATCACGACTGATGTGACTATTGGTAGCCATGTGAGCATCCATCCGAATGTGGTTGTTGCACATGATGCGGTTATCGGAAGCTTCTCGATCTTGAGTGCAGGATCTTTTGTGGGCGGGCACGCGAGGTTGGATGAAGAAGTATTTTTGAAGCACGGTGCAGTTGTGCCTTCGCGGAGTGATGTGCAACGCGAGCGCGCAGAAGAATCTGAGGAGAGATTCCATCCCGATCGGTAGGCGCTTCCCCTCGCCCTTTCCACCCTTCAGTATTTTCTTACAGGTGTTTTTCCTTCAAAAAAAACTCTGGATTGCCTGGAGCAAGTTTCGATTCCTCAGGCTGCCGCCGGAGCGGCGGGTGCGTTTGAAAGTGACTACGGATGGGCGGCATCTCACCTTTCTATTGGTTTCTCTTTATGAGGCCGGGTATGGAGTCCAAGTTTATGGAGGGGATTGGTTCTTTAGGGAATTGATGCTTTTACGAAAAACCGCGCCAATTCCATTTTTGTATGGAGGGAAAGAAAGGGAGTGCGGGATTTTGATTTCGGACAAGTCTGGGTTTAACCACGGAGGTCACGGAGGGCACAGAGATGAAAAAAGAATCTTGCTCGACTATGATTTTTTTTCGGGGGTAACCACGAAAATGCACGAATCTGAAGTAGAAGAATTAACAACAATCGAGCGCCAGGGCGGGCTTGAGAAAGAGCAACCGCAGGTTGGCCCGAAGGGTGAGGGAGTGGGCACGAACGAGTCAAAGATCACAGAGGACACGGAGGTTGCAGCAGGACTGCGCTTGGCAAGCCAAGCTAGCGCTTCCGAACCAGACACTTTGACAAGCAAACTTGCCCATGCGCCTGTTTCTGAATCGCTCATCCGCTCCGCGGATGGCCCGACTTTTCCACTCGACACAGGTCACTCGCCACTCGCAACAGCGCTGCGCGCTCCCTACTTCATGCATCCTTCTGTCTACCATCGAGGTTTGCACAAAAGGCGGTCGCCGGACACCACCCTCGACTCTCGACTTTCGACTTTCGACTCCGCTGCGAAGCATCGGCGGCGCTTCCGCATCGGCTTCTTTGGCACACACGATCGAGAGTTTTATACCAGGCACTATCATTTTCCGGGGATGAACCGGTTTGAAATTCTGGAGGTGTTTCTTCAAAAATTTGCTGATCGGATTACGCCGTTGCGGGGCTTCCCGAGAGATTGGGATGGTTGTGAGATTGCGGTTTCCATCGATAGCCGGGGAGGAGATCGGAGGGGAAAGAGTTTTTTATCCCAAGATCATTATTTTGAAGCTTTGAGGGAGTGTGACTTTGTCTTGTCGCCGCCGGGATGGTGCATGCCGCTGTCGCACAATTTAGTCGAGGCGATGATTTGTGGGGCTATTCCGATCATTAATAGCGGGGCGTTCATGGCTCCGCCTTTGGAAAACGGGGCCAATTGTTTGGAATTCTTTGGCGAAGTCGATTTCATTGCAACTATTGAAAAGGCTTTAGTGCTGTCGGATCTGGAGGTCGAACAAATGCGGGCTGCGGTTCTGGAGCATTATGATCGCTTTTTGGAGCCTAAAGCGTTTGTGGAAGAGTTAGTCAGCAACGAAAGCGGGCGGGCTTTTGTGAATGCAGAGGAGAACAGCGTGCGATTGGTCTTTCCGGGGATGCTTTTTCCATGGAATGTTACCGCAGAGGCGCGGGGAATTATTTAGAAATTCAATTAGGGAATGACCTTCTTATTGTTACGGATTTTGCCCGACAAGAAAAATTATGAAAATTACTACCGAACCTAGTGTAAAAGTTTAAATATTGCACATAGATCCGAGGCCCTCTGCAACGGTATGCATTACAGATGAACAGTTTCAGAAGTGGCTACGCAATCTCGCCGCCGTGCCGATTTCTGCGGAGAGGAAGTTGGAACTTGAAAAAGCAGGTATTTGGCGCGATAAGAATTCCCAGTCTGATTTATGAAAAATAAGCTATGAAAATTCTTTTTGTAAAACCGGTGTCGCAATTTGCCATCGAGGTTGGGTTTGACGATGGGGCGCATGGAATTGTGGATTTGGCGGACATCGCGGGAAGAGGGGTTTTCAGCCAATGGCTGAAAGAAGGAGTCTTCGAGAGCGTGAAAATCACGGGTAGCGGTGCTTTGGAATGGCCGGGGGAGTTGGATTTATGCCCCGATTCCATATACATGCGTTTGACGGGAAAAACTCCGGAAGAAGTTTTCCCAATTCTTAAGAAACAGCTCGCGTATGCCTGAGTTGTCGAGGTTTTACGGGATCGTTGTGCAAGTTTACTATGGCGACCATCTGCCTGCACACTTTCATGTCGAATATGCCGGTGCGATCGCCAAAATTGATATTGAAACCCTCTCGGTGATAAGCGGTTCAATTCCAGCCCGGGCGAGGGGTTTGGTTATCGAATGGGCTGCAATGCACCAAGAGGAATTGCGCGAGGCTTTTCAAAAAGTTGCCAACATGCAGGCCCCCGGCAAGATTGATCCATTGCCTTAAGCTCCGAGTTTCCCACAATTTGATCGAGGCGATGTTTTGCGGGGCGATTCCGATTACCAATGGCGGCGATTTTATGGCAGAGCCATTGGGGGATGGAGAAACTTGCTTAGATTTTCAGGATCTTGAGAGATTACTTGCCGCCGTGGAGCGAGCTTTGGCGATGGATGAACGCGAAGTGGAGGGGATGAGGCGGGCAGTCTTGGATTATTACGAGCGGTTTTTGGACTCGAAGGCTTTTGCGGAAGAGTTGGTCTGCTGCGAAAGCGGGCGGTTTTTTGTGAATGCCGAAGAAAATAGCGTGCCACTTGTTTTTCCTGATTTCTCTCGTCTCACGAAACTAAATACTTGAAAATTTCAAACCTTAATGACAATTTTCAACCATAATTTCTCGTCTGGATTATATCAATCGAGTTCAAAATGGCTTGCGTCGAAGTCCTGTTGTTGCATTGATCGGTCTTCGGCAGTGTGGCAAGACGACATTGGCTCGACAAGTTTTAGCGGAGAATTCGCCACTCTATTTCGACTTGGAGGATCCGGTGGTGGCTGCGGCATTCGAGAATCCTATGTCCAGTCTTGCGCCGCTCCGTGGAGTGGTGGTCATCGACAAAGCGCAGCGGTGTCCGCGAATTTTTCCTGTGCTGAGGGTGCTTGTGGATCGGAAGGAAAATCCGGCACAGTTTTTGATTTTGGGAAGTGCTTCACCCGAATTTTCCCGCCAAGCCTCGGAGTCGTTGGCCGGTCGCGTGGAAATCATCGAAATGGGGGGCTTCCATTTGGGCGAGCTTGCCAAAGAGGAGTCCCACGCTTTGTGGCTACGGGGCGGCTTTCCCCGATCATTTCTGGCAGGCTCCGAGATGGACAGTATGGAGTGGAGGAAGCAATTTGTTCGCACATTTTTGGAACGGGATTTGGCGCAGTTGGGATTCCGTATGTCGCCTCAAGTCATGGGGCGATTTTGGACGATGATTTCCCACTACCACGGACAGATTTGGAATAGCAGTGAGATTGCGGCCTCCATGGGAATCTCCCGCCAATCGGCAAAAAACTATCTGGATGCGTTGGAGCAAACCTTCATGGTGCGGCGGGTTCTGCCTTGGTTTGTAAATGTCGGGAAGCGTCTTGTGAAAAGTCCAAAGATTTTTTTCCGGGACAGCGGGATTTTCCACACTTTGCAGGGGATCGAATCCGAACAGGCTTTGATATCGCATCCGAAATTAGGCGCTTCCTGGGAAGGGTTTGCCTTGGAACAAATTCTATCGAGCCTGCAAGGCGAAGAAGCCTATTTTTATGCAATCCATGGGGGATCGGATTTGGATCTCTATCTGCCAAAACATCGCTTGGGTTTTGAAATCAAAAGAACAGATGCACCGCGGAAGAGTCGTTCCATGAAAATAGCCATGCGTGATCTGGGCTTGAAGAAGTTGATCGTGGTCTATCCTGGGACGAGGAGTTATGAGTTGGGTGAGCAAGTCCATGCCATGCCACTGGGGGATGTTGTATCGGGTCTGGGATCTTCTCAGCCTTTTGCAAACTTTTCATGACAGAGCAAAAACAACCATCTTTTATTTTTAGCTTGGCGATTAGCTTATTAGCATTTCTGGAAATGCGTTCGCCGAGCAAATTGTGGCCATTGTTCGTTTTCGCCACCGCGATTGGCATCAGTATCTTTTGCTGGGTCCCATATTACCCTGAAGTATCGGAATTCATTAAAACACCATATGGCCAAGGCAAGACTTGGTGGTTGGATAATCCATTCAAATCTGTCCCGGTGGAGCAGTTCTTTCCACTCAGCGAGCGGCATATCGGATACAATGCGGGTATAGCTTCGCATCTGGATAAAATGACCTATCGCGCCTTTCTCCCTATGTTGAACCAAGTGTTTCCCTTTGGCATTTGGACTTTGGTGGTTGTTTGCCATGCTGGCTTGCTTGCTATTCTGTGGTTTTCCTACTGGATTGTTGAACGGCAGCTTGGCGACAAAGTCTCGGCAGCCTTGACTTGCTGGGCGGTGGCAGCCTGCTATGCCGGGCAATATGGTTTCCATGATTACTATCTTGGGGATGCTGCAGCGGTGGGGATGTTGGTCGCCGCTATGTTTTCCAGAAACTGGGCGGCAACTTTTCTTTTGGTCCTGTGTGCGAGCTTTTCGGATGAGCGCGCAGTGACCTCGGCGCCACTCGTTCTTCTCTTCCATTTTTTGCGTGATCGGGATTCCGCACAGCAGGAGCGCACCATAATTGGTCTGATTTCTGGGATGCTCAAAAAGGGAGCACCGGTCCTGGGCGGAGTCCTCTTTTATGCCATGGTCCGGTTGGGTATGACATTTTGGACTGGCCAAAAGAGCGGGACTTCCATGCTGTCTTTGGTGGATATTCCGAGGGCGCATTTTTATAACGACTATCCGCAGCTTTTTTTCAAAGTTTTCGAGTTCCTCTGGATACTGCCCCTCATTTTTTTGTTGGAATATGGCGCCAAGAATCCTTCAAAAAAGTTTCTTTCCATTCTTTTCGGACTTGCCCTCGCCCTCGCTGCATTTCCGGCAATGGTGGTATGGGACTTTGACCGAAGTCTTTTCTACCTGCTGCCCGGAATTTTACTGGCTATTTGCTTCTTGCCATTTTCCTCTAGAAATATGCGTTTGATTTTGCTGGCTGTATTGGCTGGCAATCTCCTGTGGATTTATCCTTCCAGTAGCGGGTTTCGTAAAATCGACCACTTCATTTCCAGCTTCATCGTCCTTGAAAAAAAGTGATCCAAACGTGCTTGTTTTATTGAGCATTGTGATTCCCGCGAGGGATGAAGAGGGCTGCATTGCCTCGACAGTAGAGCATTTACATTTAGAACTGCAGCTCAACGGAATCCATCATGAAATCATCGTGGTGGATGATGGGAGCACTGACTCGACTTGGATGATCCTGCAAGAGGAAAGCGTCAAGATTCCAGAGCTTAAGCCGATTCGTAGCTCATGTCCCCATGGGTTTGGCCGTGCGATTACGCAAGGCTTGGATGCCATGACCGGCGATGCGGTTGTCATCATGATGGCCGATGAATCGGACGATCCGCGCGATGTCGTGCGCTACTGGCGGAAATTGCAAGAGGGATTCGATTGCGTATTTGGAAGCCGTTTTGTAAAAGGCGGCGGGGTGATCGATTACCCGAAAATCAAACTCTTTGTGAATCGCTTGGCCAATCTCTTTGTCAAAATTCTCTTCCGTCACGGACTCAATGACACCACAAATGCCTTTAAAGCCTACCGCCGCGAAGTGATTGAAGGTGTCCGCCCTATTTTATCACCGCATTTTAACATTACGGTCGAATTGCCTCTTAAGGCTATCGTGCGGGGTTACTCCTACTCCACTATGCCTATCACTTGGCGGAATCGGCGAACTGGTGTTGCCAAGCTCAAAATCAAAGAAATGGGCAGCCGCTACCTCTTCATCTGTCTATACATTTGGCTGGAAAAATATTTTTCGCGCGGGGATTATAAAAAATACCAAAACCTATGATATTCTCACAAAGAATTGTTTCCCGCTTTATTGATCGTTGCCGGAATCGCGCAGTGGTCAACTGGGGCCCCTTTGCTGGAGCGCCGGCGACCGAGGATTCCATGGCGCATTGCTGGATGCGGCTGCTGGGGGTCTATGAGTTTTATCTCCATCCTGCCGTGGAGGCTGCTCTTTTGGCCAAGCCCCCCGTGGTTGTGGATGTTGGGGCTTCGAGTGGGTATTATTCGATCGGTATGGCGTATCGTTTGCCGGGATCGCGGCATTTCGCATTTGAAATGCAGGAAAATGAGAGGGAGTCGTTGGCTCGAACAGCCGCCAAGATCAATACTCCCATCAATCTCAGGGGGCTTTGCACAACGGCGGATTTGGTGGAAATTGCCCAAAACGAACCCCGGGGTTTTCTTGTGATGGACTGCGAGGGGGCGGAGAGGGAGTTGCTCGGCGATCAAGTGCATCGCCATCTCAAGAATTGGACGATTCTGTTGGAGGTTCACGATTGGCATGCACCGGGGGCTGGGGAGGAAATTTATAAGCGGTTTGAAACGACGCATTCCATTCAAACTCTCTGGAGTCGGACTGCCGGGCCAAAGGAGTTCCGAACAATTGTGCCTTGGCCGTTGAATATTTACTGTAGTGGTGTGTTGCGCAGAATTTGTGAGGAGGGTCGTGGTGGGGCCGGAATGCGCTTTTTCTCCATGGTTCCAAAAGCATAAGCAAGACTTGAAACTCCTCTACATTCTTTCCGAGTATCTGCCTGATTCGGGTGGGGGGATTATCTCCCATTATGCCCGGATTTTGCCGGGGTTGGTGGCGCGGGGGCATGAGGTGACTGTGGTTCTGGCATGCAAGCAGAAGCTGGATCATCCTGCTTATGAAGTCGACGGGGTGCGCGTAAGACCGCTCCAATCGAAATTTCTGGAACAATATTCGAATCGGTTCGGACGCTGGGTCGGGCTGGATTTATTTTATTATTTGCTGCCGGTTGCTTGGGCGGCTTGGGCTCAGGCCCAAGAGGAATGCGATTATGTTCTGATCGAGGTGACCGACTGGGCTTTGCTTTTTCTGCCATGGGTAGTTTCTGAAAAGCGTGCTCCCGTGGTGGTTTCGCTGCATGGGAGTTGCGGGCAGGTGGATTGGTTTGGAAAAGGGGATACTAGGTCGATGGATGGGGATTTGGTTCGGGTGGTGGAGGCGTCTGGGCTGCGCGGGGCGGATGTGGTGCATGCGAATAGCCGGGCGAATGCGAAATTTTGGAGGGAGAAGACCGGGCGGGAGATTCGGGTAATCCCGCCGGCTTATGGAGGAGGAACCAAAGCAGATTTAACCACAATCGAGCACGGGGGCAGGTGCGAGAAAGAGCAACCGAAGGTTGGCCCGAAGGGCGAGCGAGTGGGAACGAGCGAGTCAAAGCACACCGAGGACACTGGGTCGGCGGTAGGACCGTGCTTGGACAAGCCAAGCGGTGCTGTGTTTTCAAATCCCTTCACAAGCGAGCTTGCACGGGCTTCTGAAAACACATCGCCCACTCGCTCCGCGATTGGCCCTGCTAATTCCGAGGACTTAAAACTTAATTCTTACAAACTTAAAACTCCGCCGCCGGAGGTGGGGGCTGCCCTCGACCCTCGGCCCTCGACCCTCGACGCCCCTGGCCTCGTCGTTGGTCGGCTGCAGAATTGGAAGGGCGCTGAGGTTCTTTGCAAGGCGCTGCGATTGGCTCCGGAGATTGAGATCGAGTGGGCGGGCGGGGATACGGATTGGGGCTCCAGCGGGAAGGAAGCGAGCGAATATCTTGCCGCTAACTATCCCGATGTATTCGGCAAAAAACTTCGCTGGCTCGGGCGGTTGGATAGAGCAGAAGTCGCTAAGAAAATGCAGGCAGCAGCGTTCTTGGTTATTCCCTCACTTTGGGATGTTTTCAACCTCACCGTGGCCGAGGGCATGGAGGCGGGCTTGCCGGTGATTTGCTCCAAGGCTGCGGGTGCTGAAATGTTGATCGAAGATGGTGTTAGCGGATTCCTCTTTGATCCTGCGAAGCCCGAAGAATTGGCTTATTCCCTCAAGCTCGTGGCTGGAATGTTGGAAGCCGGAAGGCTAAAAATGGGGCGGAACTCTCAAGATGCGGTTAAAACTCATTTGAATGAGGAAAGAATTTTGAATCTTTTGGAAGAGTCCTATGGTGATGCGATCAAAAGAGGTGTGGCGACAAACAAAGAGGCTTGGCTGGAATCGCTTCTGTCATTAAGACCCGGGCAGGTAGCACAGATCAAGCTCAATTTGGCTCAACGGGCAATCCGGAAAGCAGGAAGGATTCTTGCGAATGTCTAATGAAATTGGATTCAGTGTGGCGTGCCACTTGGGAGGGGTGCCTCTTTTGCGAGGTTGTTTGGCAAGTTTGCGATTCTTTGCGCCTAATATTCCAATCTATGTCGTTTTGGATGGTGATTTTTCCTTAGGTTCGCTTGAAAGGGAATATCAACTTATAGTGATCCGTAAAAAAGATGTAAAATCAAAAATTTTACGGGAGCAAAGTTTTGCCTATGGTTTAACAAAAATGGTTGCCCTCTGGGAGGCTCCTTTTGACTATGTCGTGCATGTGGATGTAGATGCCGTATTTTGGGGGAATGTTCTTGAGAACTTTCCAAAAGGTGAGTGGGATTTTGTATACAATGAACCGCACGAGGTCATAACAGATTTTATTCATCGGACCCAGTATTTCGATCCTAATGTTATTTTCAATCACATTGAAAAGTTTCCTTGGGAGGGCAATCCTTACTTCAACGGAGGAATTTTTGGATGTCGCGTGGGAGTTCTTGATTTCGATGAGTATGCCCGATTATTAGAGGTCTATCACAAGTTTCCTCAAGCTGTGCCACTCATGGATCAAACGATTTTGAATATAATGGTATTTCGAGCTGTGCATGCTGGAAAAATAAAAGCATATCAAGCTCACCTTCAAAGTGCAGTGCCTGTGATTGATCACAAAGAATTGGAATCACGCTTCCAGTTTAACTCAGATGGCTCTCCTAAACTGTGGCGACAACCGACTATGATTCATTGGGCTGGAGGAAAACCATACAAATCTAATTCCGACGCCTTCTCTGCTCCGATGGACTATTTCCGTGTATTAGGAATGCGCGAAACCGGGTGGCCTTCTTTTATCCCCAGTGAATATGCGATGAAATTCGATGAGTTTATCTGCTGTGAGTGGCCTCGCCATGTTTTAAAAACTAAAAAGCTCGTTAAAAAACTAATTGGTCGTTCTTAGGAAATGCCTACTGTAACAGTTATCATTCCCATTCTAAACGCCATGCCGTATTTGCCTGAGGCATTGGCTTCTCTGGAGGCGCAGACATTTAGGGATTTTGAGGTTTGTTTGTGGGATAATGGATCCATGGACGGGAGCGTGGAGGAGTCGCGGCGCTGGATTCCTGAGAGATTGCCAGGGCGAGTGGTGAGCGGAAATCCACTGCCGCTTCACGAATGTTTGGCGAGAATGGTAGTGGAAGCAGGAACTGAATTTGTGGCGAGGATGGACGGGGATGATGTTTCTGTGCCGGAGAGGTTTCAATTACAGTTGAAAGCTCTGCAGGGTGATCTGAATTTGGGTATTGTGGGTGGGCAGTGCCCAATCATGGACGCGGCAGGCAATCCCACCGGAAACTCGCACCCGGGACCGATTGGGCACGAGGATATTGTAACCGAGATGATGTTTCGAAGTTCGCTCACCCATCCGGCACTTCTATTCCGGCGAGAGGCAATTTTGCATGCAGGAAATTACCAGCGACCGAAGCCGGTGGAGGATTTGGATTTGTATCTGCGGATGGCTCGGATTTGCAGATTCCAGAACCTCTCAAATCCCGTTTTACGATATCGGGTTCATCCTAACAGCATTTGCCAGTCGGATCGAGAGAGGCAGCAAAAGCAAATGGTCGATGTGGTGGCCGAATATTCACAAGTGAATTATGGAATCCCCGAGGTGGTCTATCGACAACTCCGCGCCAAAAGAAGTCGACTCTGCATCGCGCATTTCTTGCATAGCGCGGCCTATCGCGCACGGGGAAATCCTTGGCGATTGTTGCGGATTGCCTGTTCCCCTTCTTTTGTTTTTGTTGGCAGGTGCATGACATCGCCAAGGGATTTTGCATCCAAGGCTGGCTATCGGGTTTTAGAAAAAGCCATAGGATTTTTTCGGGATAGAACCTCTTTATGACTCCAAAACAGTTGGGCCGAAGGCATGATTATTCCAGCATCCTCGGGGAGCAGGAGTTTTTTGTGACTCCTTTAATCCGCAAATCGATTGAGGAGGCTTTGGAGATGGTTGGGGCTCCGAACCTCGGTGACCGTGTTCTGGACATTGGGGCGGGCGAGTGTCCACTAAGGCCCGACCTGGAGGCGCGTGGATACTGCTACACGAGTTTGGACATCTCGCAAAACCTTTCAAAATCCATCGACTATTTGACAAGGATTGATGGACCATTGCCAGATAGATTGATACGGCAGGGAGGCTTCGATTTGCTTGTGCTCACAGAGGTATTAGAGCATGTGCCGGACTGGGCGATGGCTTTTCAAAATTTGGCAGGGTTATTAAACCCCGGCGGACATTGCATCGTTACCACGCCTTTTTTTTACATGCTCCACGAGGAACCGCATGATTACTGGCGGGCCACCGACCATGCGCTCAGGAAATTCGCACTGGATAATGGGATGGATGTAGTTTTCTCTCGCAGGAACGGGGGCGGTTGGGATGTTTTGGGAACCTTGGTTTGCTCGACATCCGTCTGCCGCAGGAAAAAAAACTTGGTCTGCTACATGGGTTTGTTTCCGGTGTGGTTGGCGCACCGGATTCTCAAATGGTTTTTCAAATCCCGAGTGCTGGAGAGGTTCGTTGAATTTCAGATGAGGTATTACCTTGGGAACTTTTTTCTCCTAAAAAAGGTGCGCAATTCTACAAAAATCCAATCGTGAATTCCAGTCTTCCGGAAATCAAACCGTTAACCAGCCTCCGATTCATTTTGGCGATGTGGGTTGTTTTATACCACTACAGAGAAATTCTGAATCAACTCATTCCGAGCTTTAAGCACCTCGATTGGATTACTGCAAAAGGTGGATATGCAGTGCCTATTTTTTTTATTTTAAGTGGTTTTATAATCAGCTACAATTACTTAGATAAGTTTAAAAAAATAGATTACTTGCAATTTGTCTGGAAAAGATTCGCGCGACTCTGGCCTGTGCATTTTGCAGTGATCATTTTATTTTTTGCACTATTTTTCTTGCAGGAAAATTGGGCATTTATCTCAACAGTGATCATTTCCCGCTTGGCGATTTGTTTTTCGAGTTGCTCATGGTCCGGACTTGGTTCGAATCCGTTTTGCTCTTCAACAAGCCAGCAGGGTCCATCCAGTGTGAATGGTTTGCATATCTTCTGGTTTTTCCCACCTGTGTTTTGGTTTTCAGACTCCGATGGACAAATGCTGCCCTGTTTGCGCTCGCTTTTGTTCTCCTTGTAAGCTATGAAAAAATATCCCCTTTTTTCGCCGCCACTTTTTCCCCCATGATCATTTTCCCCTTCACAGCTGGAAGCGCACTTTACCTACTGAGGAAAAGACTCCCCGAGCTGAAAAACAGTGGTATTTTTGCTGCTTTTATCCTTCTGGCAATACTCTTTTTTCTAAAATATGACCTAACAAAAATCGGACTCCCGATTTTGTTTTGTCTCTTCGTGGCTCTGATTCTTTTATTATCCTACTGCAGAGGGGAATGGCAAGCGGTTCTTTCTTGGAAACCGATCCATTTCGGTAGGTTGATATCCTATTCCCTCTACATGACGCATCACTTTCTCGAGGTTATTTGGATGCCGGTTTATGCTCGTTTGGAGCCGAATGGTTCTTTTGGCAAAGTTATTTTTGCCGTCCTACTTATTCTTTCAACTCTTGCGTTCGCGGCAGCGTTTTATCTTCTCATTGAAAAGCCGGCAAACCGTTTTCTCGTCAAAAACAATCCTTTTCAAAAAAACAGGTATGTCCGGTAGAATTTATGTATTTGGCGGTGCCGGTTTTTTGGGTAAGGCGTTTTGCCGGGCTTGTCCTGATGCGGTGCCTTGTGATTCCCCAGAGAGGTTGGCGCGCTCGGGCTTGAGCGGGGTCGAATTCGACTTCGGGTTTGATAGTCCGGCCAGCTTGCCTTGTGGCAAGGGGGATTCCGCGGTGATTTTCTCTTGGCGGGGCTATCCGGCCGCCCACGACGCGGATCCGGTCGGGAAGCTTTCCTTGAATTTGAGCCGCACGCTGGATTTGGTTTCCTGGTTGGCCAAGCGGGGCATGGATGGAATTTTTTATGCCTCAACCGGTGGTGCTGTTTATGGAAACGCAGGTGCTGCACCGGTCTCCGAATCCACGGTTTTGAATCCGATGGGTTTTTACGGAATTGGCAAGGCAACAGCGGAAATGTATGTCAGCAAGGTTTGCCATGAATTTGGGGTGCGGCATGTGGTCTTTCGGATTGGCAATGCCTACGGAGTGGATCAAATCCGGGATGATCTTTCGGTGGGTTTTGTGGCCAAGACAGTGCAGACAGCGTTGCTGGGCAAGCCACTGGAAATCTGGGGTGCGGGGCAAAATCGGCGGGATTACATCCATGCGGATGATGTGGCTGCTGGGTTTTTGAAAGCGATCGAAAATGGAAGAATCCCCTCTGGGGTTTATAATTTGGGCTCGGGAAAATCGTTTTCCAATCTGGAAATCGTGGAAAAAGTCGAGCAGGTATTGCGCAAAAAAGTGGAAGTGGTTTTTAAGGAGGCGCGGGCTTTTGATGTGGGAGGGATTTGCTTGGATTGTTCCAAATTCCGTGCTGCGAGCGGCTGGGAGCCGAGGTGGAGTTTGGAGAATGGAATCCGAGAGATGGCAGACTGCATATGGCATGCGGCGAATCGCAAATGAATACCACTTGGTAGTGAAATTCGACTTTCTATTATGAGGATTGCTGTTGTTTCGAATGTGTGTGGATGCCAGTGGGCGGGGAGTGAGGAGGTTTGGTATCGCATGGCTCTGCTGGCCCTTGAAAAGGGGCACGAGGTTGTCTCGTGCCTGCATCCGGATTTGCACGCTGCGAGCACACTAGAGGATTTCCGGAAACGGGGTGGCGAAGTATTGGGCTGGCGCCGCAGCGGAGTGGCCCGACTTCAAAAATGGGACCAGAGAATTCGCCCGAATTTTACAGATTCCAAACTAGGGAATCCGGATTTGGTCCTGCTCTCCTGCGGTTCGCTGCCCGCGATCACATTTGTGCCGGGATTAATGCAATACATTAAAAAAACACGGGCGTCTTTAGCTGTGCTCTGTCTCTTTAATGCAGAGTCATTGGCGTTTTCGGCGCATGAGCGGGAGCAAGTGGCTGGGCTTTTGCGCCACTCTGCCGCTAATATTTTTGTTTCGGATCAGAATCGTCGGCAAGCTGTAAGGCAATTTCGCGTAGATCTTGATCGGGCATCGGTTTTTTATGGTCCACTTCGCGAGCTTTTCCAGGAACCTTTGCCAATGCCACCACATGAGTCGGGCGTGGTTTTTTCCTGTGTGGCAAGGTTGGATCTTCTTTGGAAGGGACAGGATATTTTGCTGGAAGTCTTGTCGGCAGATATCTGGAAGGAAAGGCAATGGTCGCTTAAGATTTATGGAAGCGGTGCTGATCGTGAGCACTTGGTCGGGCTTGTAAAACACTTCGGCTTGGAGGCCAGGGTAAAATTCACCGGTTTCGCGGAACGGATGCAAGATATCTGGCGCGAGAGCCATGTAATGGTGCTCCCCTCGCGCGGGGAGGGGACTCCGCTGGCGACACTGGAGGCGATGATGTGTGGCAGGCCCGTTGCAACAACGGATGTGGGTGGCAACAAGGAAGTTTTGGTGGAGGGTGAAACTGGATGGATCGCCGAGGGTGCTACGCCAAGCTCCTTTGCTTTGGCCTTAGAGCGTTGCTGGGAGGCTCGAGCCACTTGGGCGCATATGGGGGTAAAAGCCCATGCAAAAGCTGTTGAGGTTTCGGGTTCGGAGCCTTCGAAAAGATTGATTGAAGTCTTGGAGTCGGCCGCAAAGCATCGCGAATAAACTTGGAAATAATCAGGATGATTCTAATTCATGGAGAACACATAGATCGGAGGGACTTTTCCGGCAAGAATGTTCGTTTGCTCTCTCCTGTCCTGCAATTGCGGCGCCGATTGTTTAACCGGTGGTTAGCGGCGAGAGGGCGCGATTTTTGGGAAAGACATTCGTTGATTCCCCATACGGAGTTTCATGCCCGAGTTGTGCAGGCTACGGCGGATGGGCAGCCCCTTGCGGTTGGGCGCTTGGGCGGCGTCGAGGCCTCAATCTTGATGTGGGCTGATGGGAGGGCCAATTTTCGTTGGCCGATTTGGAGCCTTTTTTCCGACACCCGCAGCGGTGCGACGAACGCGGGGATTCGCCCGCGGAACAAAGAATCTTACCACTTGTTCGCCCGCTTGTGCCGTGGCGCGATGGAGGGACTGGATCTCCAGGGGGTTTGGAGTAGTGGTTACGAGGCGGTTTGCAGCGGCAAGGGAGCGCAGCGGGAGTTTTTCGATGTGGAGATCACTGGGCCGGATGGGGCGAATCCCAAGCACTGGCTTTGTTCGTTGCAGGGAAAGCGCGTGCTGGTGGTGAGCCCGTTCGATGTAACCATCCAAAAGCAAATTCCGCGTTTGGCCGAGATTTGGCCACAGTCAGACTGGATGAGAGGGACGGAATTCTGCTCCGTGCCGTTTCCGTATCTGATTGATGAGGGATGTCCCGAGACCTGGTGGGAGGTTTACGAACGGATAGGCGCGATTGTTTCGCGCGGCGACTACGATGTGGCGCTGTTTGGTTGTGGTGGGTTGGGGTTGCTCTTTGCCCACCTTGCAAAGAAGGCGGGAAGGGTGGGGATTCATTTGGGTGGGCATTTGCAATTAATTTTCGGAATTTACGGGCAGAGACACCTTGAGCAGGAGTGGCACCGCAAACATATCAATGAGGCTTGGGTGCGTCCAGGTGGGAATGAGGTGCCTGTGAGCGCGAAGCGTGTCGAGGGTGGTTGTTATTGGTGAAAATAGTCAATACATGGCTGGGCTAAATTCCAAGCGTATCGCCTCATTGGATGGCTGGCGAGCATTGAGTATATTGTTGGTCATTGGAAGCCATTCAGCAAGAGTCGATGGCCTTCCAAAGGAACTGGCGTTTTTTTTTACGTCTATCTTTGATGGGGCATTAGGGGTGCGTTGTTTTTTTATAATTAGCGGATTTATAATCACATTATTGCTGCTTAAAGAAAATGATAAAACAAGTAAAATTAGCCTTAAAAAATTTTATATAAGACGATCAATAAGAATAATTCCAGTTTGCTATGCATATTTATTTATTGTTTTTTTATTACAAATTTCGGCCAACTATTTTCAATCTCCAATAGCTTGGTTACAAAATTTAACCTTCACTACTGGCTACCAATTTGCATCGGCGCACTATACTTGGACAACTGGACATCTATGGAGCCTTGCTGTCGAGGAGCAATTTTACATTTTATGGCCTGTCCTCTTCTATTTTTTTATAGCCAGATTTAACTATGCACTGCTTGTATTATCAATACCTCTGTTTGTTTCACCAATTTTTCGCGCGGTTAATTATTTTTGCTCTGAAAAAATTGGTTGGTTGTTTCCAACGCCGGAATTTTTATACAACTGTGATTCAATATCAACAGGGTGCATTTGTGCATTGATATACTTTCGATGGCCCCAGTCCATAAAACTATTTTTGGATAGGAAAAATATATTTATAATATTTACTGGATTGTTTTTAATTCTTTTCCCGATTGTTTTGCAAAAAAACTATATTTATGGTTTTTTTACTGTCCCTTTTGCAAATACATCTCAGAACATAGGTTTGGCATTATTGTTAATGCATAGCATCGAGTCGCCTGAATATGCGCCTTACCGTTTGCTGAATTCTCATACAATGCAATACATTGGAAAAATATCATTCTCACTTTATATATGGCAGCAATTATTTACATCAAATTCAATAGAATTTTTTTACCGATCTATTTGGTGTTTCAGTTATCCTTGGTTTATAGTCTGCATTTTTGCAGCGGCTCTTTTTTCCTACTATTTGCTAGAAAAACCCTTTATGGGACTGCAATCAAAATATCGCGTTGCCAACTAAACTGAGTATTATTTTTTGAGATTTTTGGCAGCTAAAAAATGGCAAAACGCAACATAGTTCTTTACATTGCACTGGGGGAATATTACGCAAACCAAGCAGTTGTGTCTCTGGTCTCGCTTTTGTTGGTTTATGGAAGAAAGAGGCCAGAGTTTGGGGTAATTGTTCTCACCGACATGCCAGACAAATTCGTCGAATTTGAAAGATGCCTAAATCTTGATGCGCGACAGGTTGAGCAGGATGAGATGCTGGCCCTTCGTGGCCCTCAGGGATTTGTTCTGCGACCCAAGATTGCCTTGATTGAGCGGGTCCACTCGGAATTACAGGGTAATTTACTTTTTATTGACACGGATACGATTGTGCGCCGCAAGTTAGATGGTATGTTTCGCAGAATCCAGGAGGGTTTTTGCTATCTCCACACAAAAGAATGGCCCTTGCGTAGCGGTCGGAAATCAAATCCGGAACTTTGCCCGAGGGATTTGGATTTTACCTTGGAGTCTGGCATGAAAATCCAAATCACCGGCGAAACAGAAATGTGGAATTCAGGCGTGGTGGGAATTCCTGCCAGCGCAGGGGCATTGCTCCGAGATGCACTTGAACTTTGCGATCAATATTACAAAATTTATCCGGGCTGGCATGTGGAGCAATTCAGTTTAAGCATCATCCTGCAGGCGACCGGAAGGCTACGCGGGTGCAGGCGAGAGGTTTTCCATTATTGGCACAATAAAGAATTGGCAAAGAATACAATTTTAAAGAACCAAGAAATCTTTTGCAGCTCACCTACAGATAGCTTTTTGGATAGAAGCGTCGGAAAAAAGATTCATAATTTTATTATTCAAGCAAGACTGAAATATTATATCCATAAAATTAGAGTTTTTATGAGAAAGCAAAATCTTGTTTATAAGATATATTTATTATTTAAACACTAATGAAACAAAATTTGAGAAGTTTAATAAAAAAAACTCCAATTGTTGGGCCGACCTGTAAATTCCTTAACAGAGTTTTTCTTCAATTACAGAAGCCTTTCCTTCTTCCTTCCAGGCAATTACAATGGAGGCTTCGTGGAAAACGCAACTTGGTTGTCTTGCAAATTGGTTCTAACGATGGTTTGGCAACAGATCCAATTCATGATTTGCTAATGAAAAATAGAGATTGGAGGGCATTTCTGGTTGAGCCTGTTCCTGTTTTATTTGAAAAACTTAAGCATGCTTATCAAGGCAGAGATAGAACCTCATTCCTGAATATTGCAGTTTCTGATAAAAACCAGATCACTAATTTTTATCATCTCGATGATGTTCCGAATGAAATCAGAGCGAACTTTCCAGATTGGTATGATCAACTTGGCTCTTTTGATAAAGCACATATTGTTAGCCACCTAGGCACAAGTTGTGAAAATTATATTAAAACCTTAGAAGTTAACACGCTGCGTTTTTCTGATCTCCTAAAAAACTACGGAATCGAAAAATTAGATCTTCTCCATATTGATACCGAGGGGCACGATTGGATCATTTTAAAGCAATTAGATTTTAATCAAGTCATGCCTATAATAATTCTATTTGAAAACAAGCATCTTAGCAAAAAAGATATTTCTGAGTTCTATGAGAAATGTCAAAGTTTCTATTCCATCACCAACCTCGGTGCGGATTATTTATGCCAACTCAAAAAATGAAAAACCTCCTGAAAAAAATTAATAGAAAACTTTTTTTTAAAAGAGCAACGTTTCAAATAGTATTTCCGCATGTCCCCAAGTGTGCGGGTAACTCCGTAATTTCCTCCTTGAGTTTGGCTGCTTTAAAGGCGAAAGTGGATATTTCATTCGATCCGTATGATGGAACGGTATGCAATTTGGTGGGATCAAGCAAATCGTTACCATGGTGGGATGCCGCTGAGATGGTTTTTGCTTACAAAGCTGTTACTTTAAATGCCAATATATTGATTGGGCATGCTCCTTTTTACCAGCGATCTAAACTTCATCTGCCATCGAAAACGGGGAGATTTTTTATTCCGTTAAAATGTTAAAACTCTGCAGGGCTGGTTGACGGGGGCTGTGATAGGAGATTTTTGGATGGCTGGCAATTCTTTTCTTTTTTTCCTTTGCGGGGCGTTCTGGCAA
>Ga0247836_1002857_pt1 | contig 24189 bp, 20 predicted proteins | sample LaCruzMarch2015__4_FD_187116 | JGI IMG/M metagenome (GOLD analysis project Ga0247836, IMG submission 187116) | Freshwater microbial communities from meromictic Lake La Cruz, Castile-La Mancha, Spain - LaCruzMarch2015_14m | ecosystem: Environmental > Aquatic > Freshwater > Lake | place: Spain... | reverse complement strand
GCAAACCTTGCCGTTGGCTATAGATATATAAGCTTATGGAGTTTAGTTGATTCTGGTGGAATTTTTATATTTCAGCTTTCTTTTATTATTAGTGCTATTACTACAGAAATTTATGGTAGTAGATTTTCAAAAAGAATGGTTTTGTATGGAATTATCAGCCAAATAGTATTTTCTTTGTATGCTTTATTAATTGTGCAACTTCCAGCACCTTATTTTCTGCAAAATAAGCAAATGTATTACCTTCTATTTAATTCATATATTAATTTTGCTTTAGCAAGCATTATTAGTATTTGGTTAGGGTCGTGGTTAAATATCGCGCTATTATCGAAGCTTAGTGAGTATGTTGGTGGTAGATATTTTGTATTGCGAAGTTTCATATCTTCTTCTATTGGTAGTCTCTTTGTTACCGTTGTATCTATATTAATAGCTAATTTTAGTCGTCTTAAACCCTATGATTTATTCTATATGATAGCTTGTTGCTTTTTGTTAAAGACCATAATTTCATTATTTGCTATTTGGCCGGCTTCATTTTTTGTATATATACTGCAAAATGGTTGTGAAAAAACTAAAATTTTTAGTTTGAAAAAATTAAAACGCCCATTTTTAATGATAAGAAAATTTTTAATAATCGCATTGCGAGCACGAAGTTATATTTATAACTTGGAATTAATAAATTTACGAACATATAAGGCTCATTTTTTACTGTTAGGGACTAGAACTAATGTTGAAATGCCTTTGTTAAAAATTATAATGAACTACGAGTTTATTTCCAAAATTAGTCCTAAAGATGCAAGTCATATTGGTTATTATTCTGGTTTATTGTTTAGAAAAAAGACAGAAATATTTAATTATTCAAATATTGAGACAAATAAATCTAAGTCGCTATATTTTAAGAAGGGAAAATATAATATTAGTTCTATTTCAAGAGATGGAATATTAACTATTAGAGACTATGATAATAATTTTGTTTTATCAAAAGCCCCTGAAGATATATATGGTAGCGATTCACTTATTATTAAATTTGAATCATCCCAGGCACTATATATTGGCTATCTTGCAGGAGTCGCTAATCGCGAGAGAAAGGGTAGGTTAACCAGCAATGGATCTAGTAGATTAATATTAATAAAGTAAGCTTATCAAGCCCTAGTCTGAATAATGGTTAATATTACAACACCAACGATTTCTATTTTCTCATTATCTAAAATAAGATTTTTAGATCCTGGAATTATCGGGCAAAGCTGCCATTCTGGTGAGTCAATAATTAACTCTCTAAGTGAAACTGAATGATCATCTTTAAATTTAATTATAATTAAATCGCCATCAATTGGTGACTCATCAGGTTTAATAACAAAGGTTGTGCCAATTGGAAATCTTGGTTGCATTGATTTTGTGCTTTCTAAGGCATAACAATTATCATGAATTATATTTTTTTCATTTGTGGAAATTGGAAGCCATTTTTCCCAATTCTCACCATTAAATTCGTGCATAAAATTATTTGCTTTAATTGATTCCCAAGTAAAAATAGGAACAAAGCGAGGCCTTTCTCCTTCTAGATAATGAAAGTTAGATTTTTCAGATAGTAGGGCATCTATGCTTACATTAAAATATTTGGCAATTAGGTTGAGTGTTGAAAGTTTTGGATCTGATGTAGTGCCGCTAACTAACCGATGGATAGTGTTATAGGTAATATTTAATTTTCGTGCTAATTCAGATTCATTAGTATGCGTGGAATTTAATAATTTTATTAAATTATTAGATAAAGTACTAATTATATGGTTTGAATCATCGGCGTTTTCTTCAGAAGTTTTGGTCATATAATTTTTCTTAAATTAATTCTTATAAATATAATTTGATGTTAATAAATATATTTTTACATATTTTACTTATATTTAAAAGAAAATGTCTTTTTATATTCAATCATGAAAATTATTTATAATTTAAATTACTTTAAAAGTATTTTATATAATTTTATGTAAATGATATTTACTTTAAAGTAAATATCATTTACATTAGAGTTAATTAGGTGGTTTGAATTTGAAATATTTTGAGATAATTAAACAAAAGTTTATTTTAAGGAAGAACAAAAATAACTAGCTTAAATAATTAAAGGAATTAATTTTTTTAAGTTTAATAAAAATGGAGATAAATATGGAAAAAAAATCTGAGCGAGTCCTTGGTTATTCTGTGGCAACTATGCTTGATAAAGATCGGTTGGCAGAGGTTTATGGTGGAGTAGCAGCAGCAAGTGGCGCCTCTGGTGGTAAGGTATCTTGCGGGCCAACTTTTTCTCAAACAGGCCCTTGGACAGTTGATATTAGAAATGATTGTTAATATTAATCATATAGCTTGATATACAAAAGACCACATAAAAATGTGGTCTTTCAAAATGTTATGTGAGTAATAATTTAAATTAATAAACCACATTATTTTTATAATTTATCATGAGAAAAAAATGAAATTTTTAATTCCAACTGAACCAGATGACACACACGCAATAGTGGTTGGTGCTGCATTAGAATCGATGGAGCATCAAGTAAGATATATCTTTACAGCAGATCAACCAACAAAATTAAAAAACTCAGTTTATATAGATTCACATAATTATCATTGGAAGGCGGTTGATAAATACCAATCTGTTTTAGAAAATGATTATGATGTTGTTTGGTGGCGACGAGCTCGTAAGCCATACCTTCCTAAAGATAACGTTCATCCGTCTGATTTTAAATTTGCGTTACGAGAAAATACCTTATTTTTTGAATCTGTTACCTATAATATGGCCCCTAATGCTTGGTGGGTTAATGCAAAAGAGGCAGCAAATCGTGCGAATTCAAAATTACTACAACTTAAAGTGGCGGTTGAATGCGGGATGGAAATTCCTACAACTCTTTGCTCTAATGATCCGCAAGATATTCGTTATTTTATTTTAAAACATGAGGCTAAAGGCGTAATTTATAAACCTCTATGTTCAAATGTTTGGTTTGAAAATGCAGAAGCTAAATTTGCATATACTTCTAAAATTAATTTCCTAGATTTACCCAATAACAAAACATTACAGCTTTCTCCAGGAATTTTTCAAAAGGAAATAAAGAAAAAATATGAGTTAAGAATAACTTGTTTTGGTGATTATATAGTGGCTGCAAAATTAAACTCACAAATTCATAGTGAGGGTAAAGTTGATTGGCGTGCAATTCCTGAAGGGAAATTACAAATTGAACCTTATACATTACCAGAAAGTCTTGAAAATAAAATTCGTGAATTCATGCAGCGAATGGGATTAGTATTTGGATCATTAGATTTTATTGTTAATGAAAATAATGAGTATATATTTCTTGAAGTAAATGAGCAGGGGCAATTTTTATGGATAGAGGAATATAATTCAGAGTTTAAAATGCTAGATATTTTTATTCAGTTTCTGTTGAATAGATCTAGGGATTTTTCCTGGTCTCAAAAAAATGCTGAGCATTCTATTGAAAAATATAGGAATAAAATGGCTAGTATGGTTGAGGAAAATATTAAGCGTCATGTTGATTTAAATAGCGCTAAAATGCAAATGGAGTTATTAGCATCATGATTAATATTATATTTATAATTTCTATTTTTATAGTTTCACTAAATACTAATGCAAAAACAATAGTAGATGTTTATGGTCTAGCTGATGCAAAGGCTAAGATCTTTAGTGAAAAATATTTTGGTGAAGTCGCTGAAGTTGAGACTTTAATCTCGAAAGAGTTTGCAAAGTCAAATTTAAGTGGTGATTTTGAAACAAAGGAACTTAATTTATTAGTAAAAAGAAAACATGCATTAATAGATAAGATAAAAAAAGAAAATGGGTTTTTATTTGTTGAGTTTGATACGTTATTTTATGGTCAAGATAAGGATTTATTTACTACTGTAGAAATCATTGATAAAAATCAACCTAATCGATTGCGTTTTGTGGATTTAGATATCAAGGAAGAATTTAAGAAAAAAGATCTTAAATCAAAGCCTGATTTAATTGATGAAATGATAGCCTACAACCTCATAGTAAATGATTTATTTATGAATCATAAAATTAGTCCTGCTCCGCCATCATGTCCAGTATATCATTGTATTTTAGGCTTTGAGCATCCGAAATTTAAACCATATTTATCCATTTTCAATAATGGAGTAAAAGAACAAAAGGCTTTTATTATTGATAGCTTGAAAAATGAAAAAGATCCCAATCGTAAAGCTGCGGCAGTGTTTCTTGTCGGTCATTTTAAAGATCCAAATGAAATTGTTAATTTATTAACGCCGCTTATTAACAATAAAGTTAGTGATGTACGCAATAACGCAATGAGAGTAATTGCGCAAACTATTGCAAAAGGAAAGCTGCTTTATATTAATTTATTACCATTTATAGATGCCTTAGATTCACCTTATGATACAGATAGGAATAAAGCTTTAGCAGTAATTAATCTAACTATGGGGGTTCCCTCACAAAGACATGTAGTTATTGATAATGCTAAAGAGAAATTACTTGCATTACTTAGGCTTAATCAGCCAAATAATGGTGATATTGCATATGACATTTTGAAGAGAATATCAGGTAAAAATTTTGGTAGAAGAGATTATTTTGCTTGGCAAAATTGGATTGAAAATTCATCTAAAAGCTAAGTATTAATGATTTTTTTGATAGATTCCATCTTTTGCGATAATGATGGATAAATAAAAATTAAGGAAATTAGGTGAGAGCTAAAATACCTAATAAATTAATAATTAGTTTAATAACAATGGAGATAAAAATGGAAAATAAATCTGGGCGAGTTCTTGGTTACTCATTAGCAACTTTGATTGATAAAGATAGGTTGGCAGAGGTTTCTGGTGGCGCAACTGCTGCTGGTGGTAAGGTCTCATGTCAGCGGTCATATTATTTGACGGGTACATGGCGAACTGACGCATCAATTGATTGTACATAATAATATGGCTTATAGCCGAATAGCACTATCGTTACGCTATATAAAAATAATAAAATAAATCATGCTGTCATTCCCGCGTAGGCGGGAATGACAGATAAGCAAAATAAGATCTGCGCAACCATGCCTTGCGGTAATGACATGCAAGTAAAAATTAGTCTAATTAAAGCCGCTCAACAATGTTTGATCTCAATAATGGATTATAAACAAAGCATGCTTTTGGCCTCTAACGTGGCTATTGAAAAATTGTATGAGAGTAGCAAGTCCTATAAGTAATAAAAAGTATCATGCTTTAAAGGTTAATATTATGGAAGAACAAAAACTTTTTAGACAAGAGCTAATTGATGGAATTAAAAATAGAAATTATGGCTCTGTATCAATTAATACGCCAAAGCAATATCAGGCTTTAACTTATGGTTTTTCATTTATAGTTTTATTAATAATATTATTCATAATGTTTGGTGAATTTTCTGAAAAATATATCGTTAATGGGTATCTTGAGTCTACAAAAGGTGAGGCTCGTATATTTCCATCTAAAAATGGAATTTTAGTTAAGAAATATATAAATCATGGTGAAGAAGTAAAAAAGGGAGATAAGCTTTTCTTGATTGATACTTCATATGAGCGTTCAAATAAGCATGATAAATCTGAAATATTATTGCAATTAGAAAAAAAGAAAAAAGCTTTAGAGAAAGAGCTGCTATATAAGAAAAAACATCTGGCAAATTTGAAACAATTATTGGTAAAAAAATACATATCTAAGTCAGCTTACCATGAGATACAAGAAGAGATTGATTTAATAAAGACAAATAAAGCTAATATTGATCTTGATATTTTAAAATATAAACAAGAGCAGTCATATATTATTTATGCACCAATTGATGGAATTATTTCTAGTGTAATTTATGAAAATGGTCAATATATAAACCTTACAAAACCATTGGCAAAAATTATACCTACCAATTCAGATTTAATGGCATTAATTTATGTTCCTGTTAAACAGTCTGGTTTTTTAGAGAATAAATCTAATCTAATAATTCGTTTTGATGCTTATCCTTATGCACGTTTTGGTACGGCAAAAGCTGTAATTAATGAAATTAGCCAAAGTATTTTAACAGATCTTGATGAGGATAAGCCTATAAAAATTGGAGGCCCATACTATAAGGTTAAAGCAAAGTTAAATAATCAATTTATCTCTTTATATGGTCAAGATAAGAAGATACAACATGGCATGACTATTTCTGCTGTTATTGTTGGTACTAAAAGAAAAATATGGCAATGGATTTTAGATCCTATATATAGTTTTTATGGCGGTGTTTTTATATGACAAAATCTAATTATTCATTAGGGTCTATTGACAATTCATCTTCTGAATCTCGACGTCGAATTATGAATTGTCAAAAGCCATTAGTTTTCTCTAAAAAACTAAAATTACCCCTAATTTTGCAAGATGAGCAGGCAGAGTGTGGTCATGCTTGTGTTGCTATGATTTCTAATTATTGGGGACATAAGCTTGATTTATATGAGATGAGGCATTTGCATAATACCTCAAATAGAGGTGTTACTCTGTTAGATCTAAATTTACTTTTAGAAAGGTTGGGATTTATTACAAGGCCTATACAAGTTCAAATTGACGAATTACATCTAGTTAAATGTCCCGCAATTTTGCATTGGAATATGAATCATTTTGTGGTGCTAAAGGAAGTTAAAAAAAATTATGTGATTATTCATGATCCAGCAGTAGGGGTTAGGCACTGCCCTATAGCGGAGGTTTCACAATCTTTTACTGGCATTGTTTTGGAGGCATTTAAATCATCTGATTTTAAAGAAATACGTAGCTCTAATAAGCTTACGTTATATGAATTAGTAAAATCGATAAAAGGGGTAAATATCTATGTAATTTTACTTATTTTATTATCTTTAGCACTTGAGGTTATAAGTTTATTAAATCCTCTATTTATGCAATATGTAACTGATAATGTAATTGGTTATAGTGAGCGTTCTAATTTATATTTGCTTGCTAGTTGTTTTTTTCTTTTAGGTATTTTTCAGGTGTTCATAGAATATATCCGCGGTAATATGGTTATATATTTCACAACCAATCTTACTGAGCAATTTTCCTCAAATGTTGTTAATCATATTTTAAAACTGCCAATGCAATTTTTTGAAAGACGTCACAAGGGTGATTTGCAAGCAAAGTTTCAATCAATAGATGTTATTCAGAAAAAAATTAGTACAGATTTTGTAAATACAGTTTTAGATGGTTTTATTATATTTATTAATCTTGCGGTAATGATGATTTATAGCCCGATACTTACCTTTGTGGTTATTTTGGCATTACTACTTTGTTTAAGCTTTAGATACATTACATTTAAAAATCTAAGGCAACAAACCCAAACATCTATTAATCAGCATGCTAAATCAATGACGTTATTTCTTGAAACCTTGCAAGGAATTTTACCGATTAAATCTTTTCTTAAAGAGCGAGTGCGTTTTAATACATGGCGTAATTCATATATAGAATCATTAAATGCTGATATAAAAGTTGCACGGTTAAATGTTAATTATGAAGTTTTTAATCAATTATTATTTCATGTTGAGCATATTTTAGTAGTTTGTATTGGCGCCACTCTTGTTTTATCTAATCGACTATCAGTAGGGATGTTAATTGCATTTTTAGCCTATAGGCTTTTATTAGTTAATAAAACCTCATCTTTTATTCAAAATATTTTTAATTATAAGTTAATCGCAGTCCAGTTAGATAGATTATCTGATATTTTGTTTCAACAACCTGAGTTTATTAAAAGTGGTTCTGGAGATAAACTTAATTTTAACGGCTCATTAAGATTAGAAAACGTTTGTTTTAGGTATAACCAGAATGAGAATTACATTTTAAATAATATTAATTTATCGATTAATGCTGGGGAAAAGATAGCAATTATTGGTGGTTCTGGCAGTGGTAAATCAACCTTATTAAAAATTATGATGGGTTTATTATCTGTTATTGAAGGGGAAATCTTTATCGATAATATGCCATTGAAAGATTTTGGGTTAAAAAATTATCGTGAATTTACATCAGCAGTTATGCAAGATGATGCTTTATTATCAGGATCAATTATCGATAACATATCATTCTTTGCGGAAGAAATTAATTTAGAGGAGGTTTATAAAGTTGCAAAATTGAGTTTTATTCATGATGAAATTATGAAATTTCCTATGGGTTATGAAACCTTAGTAGGAGATATGGGATCCACTTTGTCTGGTGGACAAAAGCAGCGAATATTATTGGCACGCGCATTATATAAGCAACCTAAAATATTATTTTTAGATGAGGCTACTAGTCATCTAGATATAACTAACGAAAAAAACATTAATAATTCATTAAAGTCATTGAATATCACTCAAATAGTAATAGCCCATCGTCAAGAAACTATATTAATGGCAGATAGAATTATTGATATTGCAGGTAGTGTTTATTAAACACTACCTACTTACAAAGGCTTAAGCCTCTTTTTGCATTTTAATAAGATCTTTAATACCTGATTCTGCTAATGTTAATAATTCATTTAGTTCTTCACGTGAGAAGCTTCCATCTTCAGCAGTACCTTGTACTTCAATAAATTTACCTTCCTCATTCATAACTACATTCATGTCAGTTTCAGCAAGAACATCTTCAGCATAATCTAAATCAAGTACTACTTGTTTGCGATAGATCCCCACAGAAACTGCAGCAACATAATTAAAAGTAGGTTTTTTCTTTATTTTTTCGCGCGATACCATCCAATCTATAGCGTCTTTTAGAGCAACACAGGCACCAGTAATTGCAGCAGTTCTTGTGCCGCCATCTGCCTGGATTACGTCACAGTCTAAAGTAATGGTATTTTCACCTAAAACTTTTAAATCAACACAAGTACGTAAAGAACGGCCAATAAGACGTTGAATTTCTAAAGTTCTCCCGCCTTGCTTTCCTTTGCTCGCTTCTCTATCATTTCTACTATGGGTTGAACGAGGAAGCATGCCGTACTCCGCGGTTATCCAGCCTTCACCTTTTCCTTTGATAAATCTAGGTACGCCATCTATAACTGAAGCGGTACATAGAACACGTGTTTGCCCAAATTCAACTAAAACTGAACCCTCAGCATGATTTGTATAGTTTCTGGTGATATTAATTTTACGAAGTTGGTTAGCTTCGCGTTTAGATGGGCGCATAATATAATCCTGTAAAAAATGTAGAATTATATACGTTTAATTAGGCTGTTGCTATGACTTATTATAAGGGGCATTTACTAAAGAGGATGTAAAAGTAACAATTGATTATAGCTAGGAAATGGATGCTAAAAAAATATAAGTATTAACATGATGTTAGTCATACATTTTTTGGTAAATTACAGAATGAATTATATCAATATATTTCATTTGTAGGCAGGGATAAATTTTAAATATTTTCCAGTGGAATTTAACTTTTTACTCCTATCTACATTTATCCAACAGTTTGCGATAATGTTTTAATTTTCAATGACAAATTGTTTTATTTTATATAGTTGGTCTTGGTGGATTCTGATCTTCTTGTACCGTATCTCTTTGAACATTTACTAAGGTAGATGCAGATTCGGAAGTTTTTGATTGAGAGAAAAATAATGATTTAACACAACTAAATATTTTCAAAACAAGTCGGAATTTATCTTCTTTTACAGCTACATTTATTGCCTCTCTAATTGGTGGATATATTTCTCTGGCATCAGTACTAGCTTCTATACTCTTTCGAGCGGTTGTAAGAGTTGATACTATTGTAGTATCTTTTTTAGCTTTATGACTTACTAGATCAATTAGACGATCAACGCATAGTGTTATCCTTGAACGTAAGGTAATTTGCTCAGCTATGCGTTTTTCAATATCCCTGTCAATTCTTTAATTACTGTTGTGTATGCATCTTTTTCAAATTTATCTTCTGTTACTCCTTTAGCGAATGATACACCAGATTTTATAGCGTCATTTAAACCATGGCCAAAAAAGTAATCAGGAGTTCGTCTAGCATCACCAATCTGCGCGAAAACGCCATCTGCAAGATCTACTATTTGTTTATCTGTCTGCATCATTTCCATTTCAAAAACAGTAGCTTGTAAACGATTCTTAGCTGGTGTTTTTGTACTAATTCTATATTCTAATTTATCTTCGGTAATATCAAATTGTTCGGAAATGGCCGCACTTGCCCATTTTTTAAGTTTGTCGCTGCGTTCTGCAGGATCTTTTATTTCAAAAATATGTTTAGGTATTTCACCTGCAAAATAAAATTTTGTTTTATCGTGGTTACTAAAAATAATTTGTTTTGGTTTATAGAATCTGTCCCATGACATTGCACGGTAGCTACTCAAAGCACTAGAACTTGTTAATAATGAATCTGGTGGCTCAAATCCTGCTTTAAGTTTTAATTGTACTACAGCATGGTATCTGTGTCTTTCTTGAGCGCTAGTTTTGATATAATGAATTCCAGCAGCTAAATCTCTATTCATCAAATCGGCGAAAGAATGTCGTGCTCCATCAGCTGCTAGTATATTACGAGTATAATATTTTTCCCCGTTACTTAGTTGGATGAAATTTTTTGATTCACCTTTCCCGACAGCGGCAACAGGGTTTTCTCTATCTGCATGAATTATAGTAACATTTGAATATTTATTAAGCTTGCGAAGTAAATAACGCTCGATATCTTTTGTTTGAGCTGTTCCACCATCATCAGAAAATTTTTTCCAAAATTGCGTGTCTAATTGGTCTTCAGGATCTGTATGTTGTTTTAAAAATTTTATTGTTTCAGCATTTAGGTATAGTCGCTGACCTCTGATATATTCATTTCTATCAGTAAAGGCAACAATTTTTTTCCCATCAGCCGCAGATTGAAGTGCAGCGGCCAAACCACCTGGACCAAGGCCCACGATTTCAATATCTGCAGCAGCCGCATCATTATCATGAATGTTTGGCATATTTTTATCTTATAATTTGAACTTAATGTATATTTATTATAGCATTTGTTTTTATATTTTCATTTTTATACGAAAACACCCCTTTTTTCCATTAGAAAACAAGAATTTTATGTTTTATATTCGTACACAAGGGGGCATTTGAAGACTGAGGTTGGAATAAAAAATACAGTACTAGCATTCACAGAGTAAAATTAAATACTTGAATTGAGCACATGGAGTATTCATCAAATATAAATTATTGTAATAGATCTTATTATCTTGATAATTAAGGTTAACGTATAATTCAAGGACTTTTTTATGCTTAAGTGATGTTAGCTGTGTCCTTTTATTTGTAAAAATATATATTATAGTCCCATCGTTTTAAAATAAATGATATAATCTTCACAAGTTACAGCAAGTTCGTGAACAAATTCAAAAATTTTGAGTGAATTATAATATGGTTGAGAGTTGCTCTGGAAGCTTATTTATAGTTGCTGCTCCATCTGGTGGCGGCAAGACAAGCTTAGTAAAAAAATTAATTAATGATTTATCAAATATTGTGGTGTCTATCTCGCATACTACACGTAACATGCGACCTGGCGAAACTACTGGCGTTGATTATTTTTTTGTTGATGATAAAGAATTTTTAAAAATGGTGGATGATTCTTCTTTTGTCGAGCATGCCCAGGTTTTTAATCACTATTATGGCACATCAGCTGCACAAATCATGGAGCGACTTAAGTCTGGCATTGATGTGGTGTTGGATATAGATTGGCAGGGAGCTAATCAGATTAAAAGTTCTTTTAAAGATGCAGTTAGTATTTTTGTTATCCCGCCGTCATTGGAAATATTAAAAGAACGTTTGATGAATAGACAACAAGATGACTCAAAAACTATTGCGGGTCGCATGCATTCTGCGCAAGATGAGCTTAGTCATTACAAAGATTTTGACTATTTAATAGTCAATGATGATTTTGATATTGCAGCATCTGAATTACAATCGATAGTTGTAGCTCACCGTTTAAAAATTGAACGGCAGGCTCTTAAACAGAGAAAACTTCTTTCTTTCCTGTTATCATAGAAGTATAATTAAAGATTTGTTCTATTAACTAGATTTTATTAAGGGTAGAGTTATGGCACGTGTTACAGTTGAAGATTGTTTAGAAAATGTTGAAAACCGTTTTGAGTTAGTTATGGTTGCTTCTAAGCGTGCACGAGAGATTGCCGTTCGTGGAGCGCAGCCACTAGTTGAGTGGGAGAATGATAAACCTACTGTTGTTGCTTTGCGTGAAATTGCTGAAGGTTTAATAAAAGCTGATATACTAGATAAGGATTAAAGAGTGTTGATATTTTGTTTAATATCTTTTAATTAAATATCAATGATATTAGTAACAGACAACTCGACTATTGAGGCCAATGGAGCGCACGTGAGTCACTTTGATGAGTTGAAAAAAGAGCTTAAGCTCTACTTAGAACCTGAACAAATTAAACAATGTCAGCATGCTTATACAGTTGCTGAAGAGGTTCATCATGGGCAAATGCGTCGCTCTGGTGAACCTTATATTACTCACCCAGTAGCTGCAGCCCTTATTCTTGCAGAAATGCGTCTTGATCATCAAACTATTATGGCTACATTGCTTCATGATGTAGTTGAAGATACCAAAACTAGTAAAGAAGAGTTAATTAATCAATTTGGTGAAGAGGTTGCAACCCTGGTTGATGGCGTTACCAAATTAACTAAAATTAAATTTGAATCACGAGCAGAAGCCCAAGCGGAAAATTTTCGTAAAATGGTTCTAGCTATGGTCAAAGATATCCGAGTTATTATCGTTAAACTCGCTGATAGACTGCACAATATGCGAACTCTTGGTGTCATGCCCGCTGTTAAAAAAAGACGAATTGCTATAGAAACTTTAGAAATATATGCGCCGATTGCTAATCGTTTAGGTATGCACTATGTTTATACAGGTCTTGAGGATTTAGGTTTTAAAGCTCTATATCCTATGCGTTATCGTGCAATTAAAATGGCGGTTGAAAAATCTCGTGGTAATCGTCGTGAATTAACGCAGAAAATAGAGCATGATTTACAAGAAGCTTTAGAAGAGCTTGGAATTCCTTATGAGCATGTATTTGGAAGACAAAAGCATTTATATAGCATTTATCGTAAAATGCGGCAAAAAAAAGCTTCATTTGCTGAAATTACTGATGTATTTGCCTTTCGAGTGATAACTGAAGACATTGATTCTTGTTATCGTGTTTTAGGAGCTTTGCATCGCACTTATAAACCAGTTCCTCAGCGTTTTAAAGATTATATTGGTATTCCTAAAGTTAATGGATATCAATCATTACATACAACTTTATTTGGTCCTTTTGGCGTGCCATTAGAGGTGCAAATTCGTACGCGTGATATGAATAGTGTTGCTGATAATGGTGTTGCTGCTCATTGGATGTACAAATCTGAAGGTGTAGAAGTTAATGAAGCGCAATTACGTGCGCGAGAATGGGTGCAGCGCTTGTTAGAAATGCAACGTAGCACTGGTAATTCATTAGAATTTATTGAAAATGTTAAAATAGATCTATTTCCTGATGAAGTTTATGTTTTTACGCCAAAGGGCCATATTATGGAGCTCCCTAAAGGAGCAACACCTGTAGATTTTGCATATACAGTTCATTCTGGTGTAGGTAATAGTTGTGTTGCGGCAAAAGTAAATCGGCGTTTGGTACCTTTGAGCATCCCTCTAACTAATGGTCAAACTGTAGAAATTATTACAGCGCCTGGTGCACATCCTAATCCATCTTGGTTAAATTTTGTAGTTACTGGTAAGGCGCGCTCAAATATTAGAAATTTCTTGAAAAGCCAACATAATGCTGAATCAGTTAGTTTAGGTAAAAGACTTTTAGAGCAATCATTAGCTGAGATGGGTAGTGAATACGTTAATATTCCGCCTGAGTCATTAAAAGCCTTATTAAATGATCTAAATTATAAATCAATTGAAGATTTGCTTTATGCAATAGGTATTGGTAATCAAATGTCTATGGTTATTGCAAAACGTCTTATTGTTTCTGAAGATAACAGTGAATTTATAAAATCATCTCAAGATAATCCTCTTGCAATTAAAGGTACTGAAGGTATGGTGGTTCAATTTGCTGAGTGTTGCCAACCAATTCCAGGGGATAAGATTGTTGGTCGTTTTCAACAAGGTCGTGGAATTATGGTTCATGCCAGTGATTGTATTACGATTAAGAAAGATAGAGGCGATCCTGAGCAGTTTATTTCATTACGTTGGGATGATGATGTATCGGGTGAATTTTGGGTTGATATTACTGTTGATGTTCCGAATAAGCGCGGAGTACTTGCTTCCTTAGCTACATCAATCTCAGAGGCTGATTCTAACATTGGTAATATTAATGTAGATCCTCGTGATGGTTGTCATAATGCAGTAACTTTCTCAATATCAGTAATTGATAGAAAACATTTGGCGAAAATAATGCGGCGTTTGCGTGCAAATAAAGTGGTTTTGCGTCTATATAGAAAAAATAAGGAGATTAAGTAATGCAACCAATTAAATCTGAGTTAGCTCCTGCTGCAATTGGAACATATAGTCAAGCAATTAGATGTGGAAATACAGTATACTTATCTGGTCAGATTCCACTTGATCCTGCAACTATGCAATTATGTAGTAATGAAATTAATGCGCAAATAACACAGGTTTTAGAAAATTTAAACTCTGTTTGTACAGCTGCTGGTGGCAGTTTAGCTAATATTGTTAAATTATCCGTATATTTAACTGATTTAAATCACTTTCCATTGATAAATGAGGCTATGAGTAAATACTTTACTGAGCCTTATCCTGCAAGAGTTGCTATAGGTGTTGCCGCATTACCCCGTAGTTCTTTAGTAGAAATGGATGCAATTATGGTATTAATGTGAGTATTTTTTCTTTACAAGGCGTTACGTTAAATTTAGCAGACAATTGCATACTTGATAAAGTTGACTGGCAAATTAAAGCTCAAGATAGAGTTGCATTAGTTGGGCGAAATGGTGCTGGAAAATCAACTTTACTTAAACTTTTGCAGGGTGAGATTGTTCACGATGCTGGCCAAATTCAGCAATTAAATGGTTTACGTATTACTAACTTAGCTCAAGAAGTTCCTAGCAGTAATAATGAATTGGTTTATCATTTTCTTGTTAAGGATTTAGGTGAGGTAGGTAATGCATTAACCGAATTTTATGTTGCAACCTTAAATGGCGATCTAGATAATTTAAGTAAAGCGCAGCAAAAAATAGATAATTTACATGCTTGGGATGTCATGCCACGCATAGATACAATGGCTACTCGTTTAGGTCTAGATCCATCACTTTTAATGGAAAATTTATCCGGTGGTATGAAACGACGGGCTTTATTAGCCGCAGCTTTGATTGGCGCTCCTGATTTATTATTACTTGATGAGCCAACTAACCATTTAGATATAACAGCTATTGAATGGCTTGAAGTCTATTTAAAAACTTACACTGGCTCTTTAATTGTAGTAACTCATGATCGCCAATTTTTAGCTGAAGTAGCTACTAAGATCATTGAAATAGATAGAGGTAATTTATATCCATATGAATGTAATTATGAAACCTATCTTGATAGAAGAGAAGCTATTCGTCTTAGTGAACAAAAACAAAATGACTTATTTGATAAAAGGTTAAGTGAAGAAGAAACCTGGATAAGAACAGGTGTTAAAGCTAGGCGCACTAGAAATGAAGGGCGAGTGCGAGCATTAAAGGCTATGCGGGAAGAGTATAAGCTTCGTCGTGCGCAAGTTTCTAAAGTAAAATCAGTTGAAATGGATGTCAAACGTTCAGGAAATATAGTTGTTGAGGCAAATAATTTATCATGCACTTTAGGTGATAAAAAATTAATTGATGATTTTTCATTTTTATTAACTCGCGGTGATAAAGTCGGAATTATAGGGCCAAATGGTTGTGGTAAAACAACTCTAGTTAGATTGTTATTAGGGGAGTTAACTCCTGATGAAGGTTCTGTGCGTCATGGTACTTCTTTACAGGTTGTATATTTTGATCAATTACGTAGTAAATTAGATGAAAAGCAAACTGTCATGGCTAATGTAGGTGATGGTGCTGATTATGTTACTATTAATGGTAAAGAGAAGCATGTAGCTTCATATTTACGTGAATTTTTGTTTGCGCCAGCTCGTTTTAACCAACCAGTTTCATCGCTTTCTGGTGGTGAAAGAAACCGTCTTTTATTAGCTAAATTATTGGCAAAGCCCGTTAATCTTTTGGTTATGGATGAGCCTACTAATGATTTAGATATTGAAACGCTTGAGTTATTAGAGAAAATCCTAGTTGAATATCCTGGCACTTTATTATTAATCAGTCACGATCGGGAATTTATAAATAACGTTGTAACATCAGTCGTGGTTTATGAAGGGCTGGGTAAATTTAATGAATATGTTGGTGGATATGATGATTATCGTAATTATAAAAAAGATAAACAATCTAAAACGATAATAGAAGAGCCTAAAAAGCGTAATTCTAGCGCTTCTAGTGGATTGAAACTCAATTTTAAAGAACAACAAGAGTTAGCGAATTTACCTAAAAAAATTGAAGAACTTGAAAAACAGATTAAAATTCTACAAAATGAAATGGCAGTGCCATTATTTTATAAACAAGATATAAATAAAGTTAGTGATTTTAAGCGAAAATTAGCAGAAAATGAAACGATGCTTGCTTTATTTTATGAGCGCTGGGAGAGTTTGGAAGAAAAAAATGGAGGGAGTTAATGTTAGTTACTTTGGCGGCAATAGTTCTCATCACATCTATATTAGTTTTTTTCTCACAAGAGTTTGTACGATTATTTAAGAAAGTCATGTCTATTACTGGGGTTAATTTATTACTTCCCTTATTTATAGCATCCATACTAATAGAAACTTATGAGCTTTGGGGTGTGTGGCTTTTAGAGAATTGTCATTTGGCTTTACATTTGCTCATATACAAAGTTACAGTATTATTGCCATTTGAAACAGGCGCTTTATTACTAATGCGGGTAATTTTCTTATTTCTATTTGCAAGCGCCCCAGTTTGGTATTTTAGGTTGCGGTATAAAAAAAACATAAGATTATATCCGAAAAAATTTTCTTATTGTTTAGGCTTAACTTTATGGATTATAGCAGCGCTATTGATAGCCGTTGAAATCTAGTCAACTTTACTTGGCTCAATTTTTTTAGATTGTGCTGATTGATACCGCTCTTTTAATTCAACGTCGATGTAGCGATCTGTGGTAGCGCTTGAGCTGTGGCCTGCATCATCGCGGACATGTTCGCGGGGGCGGGTTTTTACATCTTCAGATATTCCGGTGTGGCGGAGCCAATGAACTGTTGCAGAACTTAAGCTATCTGCCTCAGTGTTATTATTTTCTTTTCTTAAATAAATGGCGGCTAAATCAAAACAAAGTTGGACGAGGCGACGTATTGGGGCGGTATCACTCATCGGGCCATTGCCGCGTATTTTAGGAATTAGTGGTGAATTATCTGCAGGTGATGGAAGGGCGGGAAGCCCTAAATGTTTTCTCCAGCGGATAAGACTATTTAGCATCGCTTCCGATACGGCAATTTGGCGCTCTTTATTACCTTTACCAACCGTGGTAAACCACCAATATCCATTTGAGTCTTTGGCAAAATCATTCATTTTAGGCATCCAGCGATCTGATGCTACTAATTCTGAAATACGTAAGTACATGCCATAAAGCATAGATAAGATAAATCGTGTGCGTTCATGGTGCATTGGGTTTTCTGCAGCAAGAATTTCAGCGGCATTTAATACAGCATCCCATTGGACCAAGCTTAAGCGCCTAACTGGTGCATTTACTTGTCTTTTGCGGATAAATTTAGATTTTTGGCGGATTAAGGCCACGGGATTTGAGATTAAATATTCTTCAGCGATAAGAAAATTAAATAAAGTACTAAGAATGGCAAAAATTTCCTGAATGGCCCCTTGCGACATGCTAAATTGTGAAATTTCTGCGGTATTACCAAGTTTTCGTGATGATTTACTTATCGTTACGACAAAAGGTCGCCAATTCGAGTTTGGGATTCTTTTGCCTTGGTTTTCAATAAAGCGTGGAACTTTCTTTAGAGAAATCCAAGAATCTGGTGGGTTTTGGCAAAAGCGAACAAATTGCTCAATATCATCACGCTTTAAGTCAGTAATCGACATAGATTTAATCTGCCAACACCACTGTAACAAACGCTCAGCTTCACGACGATAACTATTAAATGTGCCTAGACTTCCATTATAAGACTTTAAAAAATTAAGAGTATGAGTAAAATCATTTTGAAAACGCTTATCGGGAAGAACAACATATTCAGCATTTTTATGGATGTGGTCTAAGCTATCAAATAAAGGGAGTAAGCGGATCTTCATGATTATATATAATTCTTAAGTTGTTAAAAGTTATCGTAACTTAAGTGGATTATGGTCGCAATGATAATTTGTTTATAACAATTAATAATTGATTGTAACTTTAAAGATCGTGCTCTAAATTCCTTCTTGTCGTGATATGCAGTAAAGCATCATAAAAAACACTAAAATACTTCTGTGGCCAATAAGTTTTAAATTGATGCATGAGTATCCCATAATTTTCTCATTAGTCTTGCCTTTACTATAAAAATACTAGATTCTACTTATCCTTATTAGGAAAATAATATGCATTACAGTTTAATAGGTCGTTTGGTCGCTAAATCAGATAGCCAATGCGTACAAATATTAAATGAAATTCCTGCTGGAACTTCATTACTTGAATTAAGTTGGAATGAGTTAAATCAGATTCCTGGTATTTCTTTGGCTTTAATTCTAGAGAAAATTCCTTTGTCAGTTAATTCGCTTGATTTAAGTAATAATAATTTATCAGATATGAATTCCACAGAGCTTACTAAGGCGATTAAAGCTCTTGCAAATGGGGTAAATTTTTTAGATTTAAGTTGGAATGATTTAGGTAAATTTACTAGTCTAGAATTAAAACAATTACTTAGTATTATTCCTCAACAAGTGCGTGAATTAAATTTTGCAGAAAATGGTATTTTTCTGAACGGTGTAAATGAAATTTCAGAAATTTTTAAAGCGATTACTAAAAATATAATTTCTATTCACTTAGATGTTAATGGTTTACAGAATAAGTCTAGAGAAGAATTAAGAGAAATATTTCGAGCATTACCTTTAAATATTAACTCTTTAAATTTAATTATTAATTATAAAGATAAAGAATTAGAATCTGATTTAACTGCTATATTTGCAGCTTTGCCTTCGCATGTTCATACGCTTAATGTTAGTGGTAATGGGTTTGAACATAAAAATTCTCAAGAGTTAGCGATAATCTTTGCATCTATTCCCTCTAGTGTTAATGAACTTTATTTATGCCGAAATAAATTAGGACTTAAAACAGATGATGAATTAGTAAAAGCTATTGGTAGTATTCATAAATCTTTACATTTTCTTAGTTTAAGTGGAAATAATTTCTCTAATAAGTCAGGTAATCAATTAAAGCCTATATTTATGGCTATTAATCCAGGGGTTAAATCGCTTGATTTAAGTATGAATAATTTTGGAAAACATAATATTTTAGAATTAATAGAAGCTTTTGCAGGAATTAATAATAATCTTTCAGTGCTTACATTAAATGAAAATGAGCTATATTTAAGATCGGGTCTAGAATTAGCAGAGCTAATGGTATCATTGCCTAATAATTTGAGAACACTTAATTTGTCTCATAATAGTTTATATCGTAAATCAAGAGAGGATTTAGTAAAAATATTTTCAGCTATTAATTTTAGGCTTACGGATCTTAATTTAGGTTTCAACGACCTTGGTTTACAAGCTGATGCTGATTTAGAAAGATCGATTTCTTGGCTTCCTAAAAATTTGAAATCCTTAAATTTAAGTAATAATGGACTTGGTAAAAAAACATCTGCTGGCTTAGTTTTAATTTTTAATGCAATTTCTAAAGATTTGGAACAGCTTGATTTATCTGGGAATAATTTAGATATAATTTCAGGACCAGGACTTGCATCAGCAATTGCTAAACTTTCGATAAATATAACTTCATTAATATTAAGTGATAATAAATTAGGTTATAAAACAGTTGTAGGCCTTCAGACTATTATTTCTTCTTTACCAACGGGGGTCACAAAACTTGATTTACGAAAAAATGAATTGTCACAAAAAACATCTTCGGAATTAGCAATTATTTTCTCATCATTTCCTGCCAATATTAGAACTATTGATTTAAGAGATAATTTTCTTAATATGAAAGTATATGCTAATGCATTAGCAGCATTACCTAAGTCTGTAACTAAGATAGCTATTGATGATAGAGGATTTATTACGAGAACAATATTTAGTAGTGCATTAGTTAAATTTGGATTGTTTGCAACAGGGAATAATCGCATAGTTTATGATGATTCATTAACATTAATATCAGAGCCGCGACCTTAAGGGAGCGGATCAGTTAATTAACATTATTTTATGGCTAATAACTCTTTGGAAACGGTTCTGATTATTTTTTTAAATTAATTATTGACCTGTAACGTCGCTAAGGGTATTATTCCCGGTCTGTCGTTAGGACGGGTTTACGGGGTGTAGCGCAGTCTGGTAGCGCGCCTGCTTTGGGAGCAGGATGTCGGGAGTTCGAATCTCTCCACCCCGACCAATATACGAGAGTTAAGATTCATATTGCGCCCGTAGCTCATCTGGATAGAGCATCGGCCTTCTAAGCCGAGGGTAGCAGGTTCGAATCCTGCCGGGCGTACCATATACGCCAAGCAGTATTCTATGAATATGGGGATTTCCCTATATGTTGTATAGTTTATGGTGGGCGTAGCTCAGTTGGTAGAGCCCCGGGTTGTGATCCCGGTTGTCGTGGGTTCGAATCCCATCGTTCACCCCAAATTATCAATAAAAAATTTAAGTCTTAAGCTTATATTTCTAAGAAAGCTTTACAAGACGGAATTAGAGTTTAATAATTCCAATCTGTTTGCGAAAGTGGCGGAACTGGTAGACGCACTGGATTTAGGTTCCAGCGGGGTAACCCGTGAGAGTTCGAGTCTCTCCTTTCGCACCATTTCATATGTGCATAAAGTTTGAAGAGGTGATTTGATGCAAGTTTCTGTTGAGACCTTGAAAGGTTTAGAGCGTAAAGTTTCTATTTCGGTTCCTACTAAAAAAATAGAAGAAGAAGTAAGCTTACGCTTAAAAAATCTTGCTCGTAAAGTAAAAGTTAATGGCTATCGTCCTGGTCACGTACCAATGACCGTGGTTGTAAGTCGTTATTCAGATAGCGTACGACAAGAAGTCGCAAGAGATATGGTGCAATCTACATTATATGAGGCCTTGCAGGAAAAGAATTTAATACCTGCTGGCACTCCTTATATTGAGCCAGAACAAATAGAACAAGGCGTTGATTTTAAATACTCTGCTGTATTTGAAGTATATCCTGAAGTTAACGTTGAAGAATTAAAGCAAGCTGAAGTTGAAATAATTAATGCTTCAGTTAAAGATGCTGATGTTAAAAAAATGCTCGAAAAATTACGTGAGCAGAATAAAGATTGGAAAGAAGTATCTCGTGCTGTTAAAGCTGGTGACAAGGTTACAATTGATTTTGTTGGCTTCCTTGACGATAAAGAGTTTGATGGAGGAGCTGCTAAAAATCACGAATTAGAAATTGGCTCAGGCGCTATGATTCCTGGGTTTGAAGATGGTCTTGTTGGTGCTAAAAAAGACAAAGAATTTGATTTGAAAGTTACCTTTCCAAAAGACTATAATCATAAAGATTTAGCCGGAAAGGACGCTGTATTTAAAGTTACCGTAACAAAAATTATGGCAGGCGAACTTCCAACATTAGATGATGATTTTGCAGTTAAATTTAATATTAAAGAAGGCGGAGTAGAGGCTTTAACTAAAGATATTAAGCAAAATATGGAGCGAGAACTTGAACGTCGTGTCAGTTCTTTAAATCGTGAAAACATATTTAATAAGTTATTAGAAAATAATAAATTTGATCTTCCTCTTTCATTAATTGATCAAGAAATTGCTCATTTGAAACATGAAATGTATCATAGAGTATTTGGTCATGAGCATAATGATAATGAACAAATCCCTGATTTTCCTAGAGCTTTATTTGAAGAGCAAGCAAATAGACGAGTTCATTTAGGTCTGTTGTTTTCAGAATATGTAAAGAAACATAAAATTGTTGCTGATAAAGCTAGAGTTGATGCTATGATTGAAAAATTAGCTAGTGCTTATGAAGCGCCTGAAGAATTACGCTCATGGTATCGAGGTGATAAAGAGCGTATGGGCGAAATTGAAGCCTTAGTTTTAGAGGAAATTGTTTCTGAAAAAATTCTTGAAGATGCTAAAGTTGTTAAGAAAAAAATGGACTATGATGCTGTAATGTATCCTAAAAAGGCTGATGAGCAAGGAGAATAAATATGATGGATAATTCTTTAGGTTTGATAAGAAATACCAGCGGTCTTGTTCCAATGGTGATTGAGCAAACTGCAAGGGGTGAACGTTCATATGATATATATTCACGTCTTTTAAAAGAGCGCATTATTTTTCTTTTAGGTGAAGTTGAAGACCATATGGCTAATCTTGTGGTTGCACAATTATTGTTTTTAGAATCTGAGAATCCAGAAAAAGATATTTCTCTTTATATTAACTCTCCTGGAGGAGTAGTAACTGCGGGACTCGCAATTTACGATACTATGCAGTTTATTAAGCCGGATGTTAGTACTTTATGTATTGGTCAGGCTGCATCTGCTGCGGCTCTTTTATTATGTGCAGGTACTGAAGGGAAGCGCTATTGCTTACCAAATTCAAGGGTAATGATACATCAACCATTAGGTGGCTATCGTGGCCAAGCAACTGATATTGAAATTCATGCTCGCGAAACTCTGGCAGTAAGAGAACGTTTAAATAGTATTATGGGTAAACATACTAAAAAATCATCTGAACAAATTATGCGTGATACTGAGCGTGATAATTTTATGAGTGCCACGCAAGCAGCAGATTATGGCCTAATTGATAAAGTCTTATATGATCGTGATGCACTTCATGATGTTGAAAAATAGATGATGAGATAAGTTTTAATAAGCACAGAAATTTACCACATATAAATCCTACCATCCGAGCCGTGACCGTAAGAGAGCGGAGCAGTATTATTAACAGCTGCTCCAATTTCTTACAGTCACGGCTCGGTCGTTTTTGAAGCAGATTAATTGTGAATATTTAGTTATTTTAATTAATTTTCAACAAATCCTGTAATTGTATTGAAAAGATACCCTTGTAAATTCTAAAATAGCCCATATATCATAAATTTATGGTCTTATGTAATAGGGGTTTGTAGATGACTAAAGCAAGTAACGGTAACGACGGCAAAATTCTGTATTGCTCATTTTGTGGTAAGAGTCAAAATGAAGTTAAGAAATTAATTGCAGGGCCATCTGTTTTTGTATGTGATGAATGCGTAGATTTATGTAATGACATCATCCGGGAAGAAGTTCAGGAAACTGATCAAGTCGCATCAGAAATAAATTTGCCTACACCAAAAGAAATTTCAGCATTTCTTGATGAATACGTTATTGGTCAACCTCATGCAAAAAAGGTTTTATCAGTTGCTGTTTATAATCATTACAAGCGCATGCATCGTAAAACTGAAGATGGCGTTGAGCTTGGTAAATCAAATATTTTACTAATTGGCCCTACAGGATGTGGTAAAACATTACTTGCCCAAACATTGGCGCGCTTATTAAATGTTCCCTTCACAATGGCTGATGCAACTACTCTTACTGAAGCAGGTTACGTTGGTGAAGATGTAGAAAATATAATTCAAAAACTATTACAAAAATGTGATTATGATGTTGCAAAAGCACAACAAGGCATAGTCTACATTGATGAAATAGATAAAATTTCACGTAAATCAGATAATCCATCTATCACACGTGATGTTTCTGGTGAAGGTGTACAACAAGCTTTGTTAAAACTTATTGAAGGTACTATTGCATCAGTACCACCTCAAGGTGGAAGGAAGCATCCTCAACAAGAATTTCTACAGGTTGATACTTCAAATATTTTATTTATCTGCGGAGGCGCTTTTGCAGGACTTGAAAAAGTCATTCGTGAAAGATCTGAAAAATCAGGTATAGGATTTTCAGCACAGCTTAAATCTAAAAAAGATAATACAGAAAATGAAAAAGTAATAGAATCTCTTGAGCCAAATGATTTAGTAAAATATGGTTTA
>Ga0247836_1002852_pt1 | contig 24202 bp, 23 predicted proteins | sample LaCruzMarch2015__4_FD_187116 | JGI IMG/M metagenome (GOLD analysis project Ga0247836, IMG submission 187116) | Freshwater microbial communities from meromictic Lake La Cruz, Castile-La Mancha, Spain - LaCruzMarch2015_14m | ecosystem: Environmental > Aquatic > Freshwater > Lake | place: Spain... | reverse complement strand
AATTACTCTAATTATGTAAACTTGGCCTAATGGCACTTTCCTTAAAGATCAATTTACGTCTTTGCGAGCAGGCATTGTTGCGTGGATCTTATTTTGCTTATCGTTCATTACCGCAAAAGCAGAAATCTATCTAATAAATTAGCATTACGCCTAATTATAGATGGATTCCCGCCTCCGCAGGAATGACAAATATTAGCTACCCAACAATGCCTGCTAGCAAGAACGTGTTTATATATATACATAACACCATTGGGCCCAAGACACCTACCTAAATAATTATTAAGCAGCAAATGGATCGCGTAAGATAATAGTCGAATCTCGCTCAGGTCCTGTTGATAACATATCTACTGGAATTTCAAGCAACTCTTCTATTCGCTTAATATAAGCTAAAGCATTAGCTGGTAATTTTGACATTGAAGTTACATCAACTGTAGATTCAGACCAACCAGGTAAATCTTCATAAATTGGCTCTAATCCTTCAAAATCTTCGGCAGCTTGCGGTGGTCTTGTTAAAATCTCACCTTCAGATGTACGATAGGCCACAGCAATACGGATAGTTTCAAGACCATCTAAAACATCAAGCTTAGTAAGACATAATCCAGATAGACTATTAAGTTCTATGGAGCGTCTCAATAATACCGCATCAAACCAACCACAGCGACGTGGACGACCAGTAACGGCACCAAACTCATTACCTTTTGTCGCAAGAGTTTGACCGATTGAGTCATTTAATTCAGTAGGAAATGGTCCACCACCTACACGAGTAGTATAAGCTTTAGTGATACCTAGAATATAATCAAGATATAACGGCCCAAAACCTGCACCATTAATAACAGAACCTACACAAGTATTAGAAGAGGTAACAAAAGGATAAGTACCGTGATCAATATCTAAATAGACTCCTTGTGCCCCTTCAAATAAAATAGAGTCGCCATTTTTACGATGTTCATGCAAGCATGTTGTAACATCAGTAATCATGGGTCTTAGCTCTTCCGCCCAGGCTAATGATTCATGCAATATATGCTCAATATCAACAGCAGGTGCTTTAAAATAATTTGTTAATATAAAATTATAATATTGTAAAAGATCTTGTAACTTAGTAACAAAAAGATCTCGATTTAATAAGTCACTAACTCTTAACGCACGCCTTGCTATTTTATCCTCATAAGCAGGACCAATACCACGGCCAGTAGTACCAATAGCCCCCTTACCCTTTGCAGCTTCTCTTGCTTTATCCAAAGCAACGTGACAAGGTAAAATCAACGGACACGCCTTACTAATATACAAGCGACTTTTAACGTTAATTCCTTTTAGTTCAAGCTCTTTAATTTCAGTAAGCAAGGCATCAGGAGAAAGGACTACACCATTACCAATATAACATTTAACATGCGAACGCAGCATGCCAGATGGGATAAGGCGTAAAACGGTCTTTTCTCCATTAATTTTCAATGTATGTCCAGCATTATGTCCACCCTGATAGCGAACCACAACTTGTGCATTTTGAGTGAGTAAATCGACAATTTTGCCTTTACCTTCATCACCCCATTGTGTACCAACGACAACGACATTCTTACCCATAATAAACAAGAGCTCCAAAACTTAAATTAAAAAAAGATAATAGGTAGATACTCACACGTCGTCCCTCGCTTCGCCAGGGACGACGTGTGAGTATCTACAATAATAGTTTTATATCAAAAACATTTTATTTAGATTTAGCCTCAACGCTATTACCTTTCAAAAAACCATGATTAAAATAATTAAAAAATGAACTATTTTGATCAAGAACCAAAATATCATGCTTAGAATTAAAACTAACTTCGTAAGCTTTTAAACTGCGATACAATGCGAAGAAATCCTTAGATTTACCATATGCTTGGGTATAAATTGCAGAAGCCTTTGCCTGCCCTGCCGCACGTACCATTTGTCCCTCAGATTTAGCCTTAGCAAGTAATACCGTTACAGTTGCATCAGCATTAGCCTGTATTGCTTCTGCTGCAGCATGACCATCAGCGCGATGTCGATTAGCAATTTTTTGCATGTCCGCACGCATTCGCTGATAAATAGCATTAGAGGTATTTTCTGGCAATTCTATACCTTTAATACGTACATCAACTACGTGCACTCCAAGAAGTCCCGCTTGCTGCTCTGCGCGCTCGCGTAAAATAAGCATCAAGTCATCTCTTCCACCTGATACAACATCAGAAATAGTGCGCTTACCAAATTGCGCGCGAAGATAAGTATTTAATTGTTGCTCAAGTAAAGTTTCTGCCTTTAACTGATTGCCTCCAGTCGCTTTAAAATATTGTGCCAGATCCTCAATACGCCACTTAACATAATAATCAACTATTACATCTTTCTTTTCTTTTGTGACTATTCGTGAAGATTTTATATCAAGAGTTTGTATACGGGTATCAAAAGTCCTAACATTCTCAACAAAAGGCATTTTTAAATGAATACCAGGAGCATAAATCTTAGCTTTAGCAGTTTTATTATCCATCACTAAACGACCCAAACGCAATATAATTGCATTTTGACCTTCGGTAATAGTAAACAAAGATGTAAGCGTAAGAAGTAATATTACAAAGAGTAATACACCCAAAGTCATTTTAGTTGCATTCATCAATTACTCCTTCCTAAGTGCTCGGTAGGCCTTGAAGTTTCGCGCCCATCAAAAAACATATTGCTATCTTTATCCTGATAATTAGAATTATCACTATTGGCTGATTTGTTAGGGTTCTCCAATGCCAATGGCGAGGTTGAAGACATTAATTTATCCAACGGTAAATAAAGTAAATTTCCAGATTTACCATCAACAACTATTTTAGAACTTTTAGATAAAATCTGTTGCATAGTATCAAGATACATCCTTTCACTGGTAATAAAAGGCGCACTAATATAAGATGGCAATAGTGCTAAAAATTCTGAAGACTCACCAGCCGCTTTTAATACAACTTGCTCAGCATATGCTTTTGCCTCAGAAATAATTCTTTTGGCATTACCTTCAGCTATTGGAACTACTCGAGCTTCATAAGCCTGAGCTTGCTCTTTAAATCGTTTTTCATCTTCCTGAGCTTTAATCGCATCATCAAATGCATCTTGCACATTTTCAGGGGCACGAGCAGGCTGAGGAGAAACGTTAACGATAATAATACCAGTTTTGTATATTTCTAAAGTTTTTACCAAAGAATCCTGAACATTATTACCCCAAGCTTCACGACCTTCTGTAATCAACTGATCTAAAGTCGTTGTACCAACTACCTGACGCAATGCACTCGAAGTTGCTTGCTGTAAACTTTCTTGTGGATCAGATACATTAAATAAATAATCCTGAAGATCGCCAATACGATATTGCACAGCAACGGCTACTGAAACTAAATTTTCATCTTTAGTTAACATTTGAGCTGAATATGAATAATCTGATACACGATCAACATTTAATACGATTTTTGATGAAATAATACGAGGGATCCAATGTGGTCCTGGACCTACAGTTTCAACATACTTACCAAAACGAAGAATAACAGCTTGCTCAGCTGGATCAACAATAAAAATCCCTGATAGCGCCCATAAAATAAATGTCGCTAAAAAAATTACTAGCGATAAAATTCCAGCCCCACCAGAATTTAAATTTGAATAGCCTTTATCAGTTTTCTTTGTCCCGCCAACGAAAATTTTTTTCAATTTAGCTTGTAAGCGCTTTAATGCTTCATCCAAATCTGGCGGTTCATTCTTACCACCCCAAGGATCTTTACCTTTACCAGGCTCATTCCAACCCATGCGTTACTCCAGATATTGCTAATAAAAGTAGAATTCTATGGGGTATGGCAAGTTTAAGCAAGTGCTTAAGGTGCTACATTAACAACTTGATCAATATTTTGAGGTATATCGTACCCTCTATCAATCCGGTCCCCTGAAAATAATCCAAAGCGCGAACTCAATTGCATAATAGTAAAACTAGGTTTTTCTACAGATTTAATAAGTTGACTATAACATTTCTTTTTATCTGTAATATAAAGCCCAATACTTTCCAAAAGATTAACTATACATTGCTTAAGCCATGAATAAGTAAAAGTATCATAACTCTTAAAAGCAAGAATTCTTGTTTCAAAAGTACGCCTATTAATCTTATCGCTTAAACTTCTTACTCTTTCATCTAAAGGTAAATTTTCATTTGATGCGATTTCCCCTAATGATCTGACCAAAGTGGTTTTAGATCTTAAAGTTGAAGCGTCTTCAAATAATGAATTCCCTGCATTAAAATCAATATTTGCTTTAAAAATATACTGCCTAAAGTTATTAATAGCTGATAATATTATCTCTAAATGATAAAAGTTTTTGTAATTTTCTTGCTCAAAATGCCTAATTTTAACACCCAACAACCTGGCAACTTTTTTATCTATATCTACATCATTTTTAGCTTCATTTACTATTGTTTCTTTAAAAGAGTAAAGAAAAGCTACTAATTTTCTATTATACTCATCTTTAGAGTGAATTAAGCCTACCTCTCTTGCTGTAAGCAAAGATACTTGTTTTTCAAAACTTAAATTAGTGTATTTTTCTTTATATAAAATAATTTGTTCACGTTGAACTTGCACTAATTTATTTATGTATAATAATTTTTGTTGAGCGGCAAATATATTATTCTGATTCGTTGCATGCACGCCTTTATAATAACTAATACTTGCATCTACCATAGATTCAATATTAATTAATCTTGGCTCATATGTTAAATTACCATTTAACAAAGTATCTATTTTTAAAGATGAAGGGTCTGCCGCTCGACAGTACTGTGATAATTGCGGATGTAATTCTTTTAAAATAGGTAATGCTGCATTAAAATCAGAAATAATACTGGATTTTAACGTAGATAAAAATTCTAATGTAGCACCTGAAGATCCATTATAATTTTTAATATAAGTACTTAAATGCTTTAGTAAATCTAGATTTTCTGCAAATTTTCTTTGCTCAATAATTGATTGGTCTCTCAATTTTTCGGCGGCTAAATAACGCTGCTCTAACGGCTTGGTACTAAAAACAAATGATAAATGTTCTTGCGAACGCATAGCTAAAGGTGAAATAAAACCTTGGAAAAAAGAATCCAACATTTCTTTCAATGGTCCTGTTATCGTTCCAGGAATTAAACCAATGCTATCTTCCCATTTATCTGCTTCCAATAAGATAGAGGTTAAAATTTTATCATTGATGTTGGCTAAATTATTAACAGCCACGTCATGTGATGACTTAGCCATAAGTGCTATCGCCGCCTTTAATTCACCAAATAATTTATACACAGTAGGTATTTCTAAGAACAATTTAAAATAAGAGCTAGAATTTTTAATTATCCGCTCAATATCATCTGTAACCTTCAGAGTGTTACTATGTAATTCATCTATGATTTCAGGAGTTAACTCTTCATCATCTAGTAAGCTTTTGATATGTACAGGTAAAACCTTCATTGCATTTAATGAATAAAAAATTGCTGGTGAATGTCCATCGTTTAAATTAATTTCATCCTCGCCTGAAGAATCAGGGATATAATGACTACTTGCTTCAATTAATAATCCATAAGCTACTTGAAATTTTTCCCTAGCTTCCGCTGCCAAGAATACAAAAGATGGATTTTTAATTAGCCCTTCTAAATAACCATAAGCTTTATGTAAATGATAGCCACAATTAATGACTTTACCAGAATAAATTGCTGCAAAATCCCTATCATCTAATTCTTGTAATTTTTTACTAGTCTGCTCGATATGGTACAAGCAATTAAATAGTTGCTTAATTGGCAGTACCTGCTCTCCTTGTTCTAATATTTTACTTAAATCATCTAATTCAGGAAAAGGAACTCCAGATTGCGCTTTAGTTAATTGATTTCGCAAAGTTTCATTAAAAAAACCTGTCAATTTATAAACTGAATCACTAAAATCAGAAATTGCTTTAGCATATATATCTTTTTTTATGACAAAGTGCTCTCTTTCTGATGTGGTGCAAATGATAAGTGGTTGCTCTTCTTGCTTAAAGTGCTCTCTTTCTGATGTGGTGCAAATGATAAGTGGTTGCTCTTCTTGCTTGCGGTGAATAAGTGATTTTAAAGCTAAATCAATCGCCACTCGCCGTTCATCTAACCTATCTTTTGCTAATGCAAAATGAAGTTTTAATTGTAAGTTACGAGCTTTAAGCGTACGAATATCTATTCTTAATAATGGCGCTTTCTCGGCAATATCTTGGACTGAAACACTAGAAATAATAGATGCATCAATCTTCTTTACCTCTTCAATGCCTATATCTAATAATCCACTTACTAAATATGGTTGAAAAATACCATATAAATTACGTAACTGCATTTTTTCATCAACTGAAAACGCACTAATAAATCGATTTCTTTCACCACTAATTAAACGAAAAAATTCTGCATATGCCTTTTTTGCATGCTCTAATCTATCAGACTTAACATGATATATTTTATGTAATAATTTTACTTCTTCAAGGCCTAAAGTCTCTAGCGGTAACTTTTCACTAACAGCCTCTGCGGCTGTTAATTGTATAAGGAGCGATTCCTTTTCAATGAGCTCTATTGATTGACGTTGAGTTAATGGATGAGGGCCTTTATTTATTCGTTCGATCTCTGCTGCCGCTTTAAATCTAAATATTTTCGGTTCATTAATTGCAACAGGATTATTATTAGGATCGTAGGAAAATAATTTTAAATTATAATTGTTAAGCGAGGCGTCATCGATAATTGCGCAATTTAATTTAATATTTAATTTATGGGTTTCTATTATTTGCGTAATTTTCGCTTCAAAATCACGCTGCAATAAAGCAACATCAACAATACTATCAGTATTCTTTGAACCACTAAGCCAATTAATCGTTTGAAATATACCGTCAAAGCTATCTTTAGATTCAGTTAACCCCCTAATAATTGCATTATTTAATGGCATATTAAAAAGCACAACATAAGGCTTCATTTGTTTATAGTGGGCTGCCAATCTTGCTTTAATATCATCCGGTAAATCTATTATTCTTTTACCTTTATATTGTGGCTGATTAACCAATAAGAAGAATTCTGTAGCTTCATTTCTTACTTTCTCAACCAAAAGAAGAGTCTCTTTTTCAGCAGCTATTCTTTTATAAGTTTTTTCAAGACGCATTGAAATAAATTTAGCATCATCAATAGTTACCAAATCATTGCCAGCCACTTTAAAATCGACGAATTTTTCGGAGTAAGCGATTAAGGAACTATAAAGGCGAGAAATACTAGACATAAGTGGCTTAGATAAATAACCGGGGGTAAGCATCGTATGCGATTCTATTTTATCCGTAAGGCTAAGTAGCTCTGGCAAAAGTTCATTTTTAAGCTCCGCTAATTTAGCACGAAGAGCATCTTGAGCAGAGGCACTTAAATGACCAGCTTCATCATATATACTTAAAGAAATATTAATTGTATGACGAATAATATAGATATAATACAAAACTCTTAATGGCAAAAATGTATTTCCGCCGCGAGTTCTTTCTAATGAAGTTAAAAGGCGTAATGCATTATCTTGCAATTCATCAAGTTTATCCTTATCAATATTCGGATGATACTCAGTAACTTCATTGGTGAATTTTTCAAAATAACCAGTTAATTTATCAATATATTCAGGAAGAGCTGCACTATATTTTGCAAGAAACTCAAAATCAACGTCCCCTGACTGAGGGCCTAATTGATCAACAACAATACCCGCAGCAACACCTAATCTTCTAGGAATGGTTTGACTGTCTAGATCCGTAAATAAAGCTTTAGGTTTATCACCAAAATTAACAGCATATTCTTCAAACATTTCAATTAAAGGCAATATAACCGCAAATTCTTCTCTAAAAATTTCACTCAAATCAATATCAAAATGTGTTGATAAATGGCATGCTTGGTAAATATTATTTACCGTGCTGAATAAAAAAACAATTAAATCGTTATAATATTTTTTATAACTGCCGCGAAGATTAAATCCTTCTACATCTTCTAAGGAAATTTGCGCATAATATAAAGCATTGATTATTTTTTTAATTTGACAAATTTGTTCAGGTTCAGTAGAAAAGATGTCAAAAGGTACGCCTCTATCATTTCTTCTAACCAGACTCTGCCTTACAACAGCGCTGAATTTATTACTATTTAAAGTTTGCAGAATTGAATCGCGCAGAGCACTTATATCACGCGAAAATTTTCTTTCTTTTATAAAATCAAAAAACTGGAGGCTGGTTTCAAACATATAGGTTTCTTAATAAGAAATACGTTAATTTTAAATTCAAGGTCGAGAACGTATACTATTTGCGCACAAAAATCAAATCCCAAACCCCATGACCTAAACGCAGACCTCTTTTTTCAAATTTAGTTAATGGGCGCGAATCTGGTCGTGGAAAAAACCCTCCGTCTACCTGCTTATTAACTAAAGATTTTTCTGCATAAAGACACTCTAACATTTCAGTAGCATAATCATGCCAATCGGTAGCGCAATGAATAAACCCACCAACTTTAATTTTTTTCACTAATAAACTAATAAAATCTGACTGAATAAGTCGCCGTTTATTATGTCTTTTTTTAGGCCATGGATCCGGAAAAAATATCTGAACACCACTTAAGGAATCATCAGCTATACAATTTTTAAAAACATCGACTGCATCAAAAGTCGCAATACGAACATTAGATATATTATTATCGTGAAGGTCAGCTACCAAACTACCAATGCCTGGACGATGAACTTCAAGACCTAAATAGTTAATATTAATATTTTCTGCAGCCATTTTAGCTAAAGAGTCACCCATTCCATACCCAATTTCGACAACGGTATCAGCAACCCGGCCAAATATCTTATCAAAACACCAAGGACTTTCATGTTGGAGTAGCTCATAATCTACCAACCAATTATCCAATGCCTGCTGCTGACGATTACTCATCCTCCCCGCACGAAGAACAAAACTCTTAATTGTATGCTGTGTCATTTTTAAAGCACCTAAGACAAAATATTGAAGAATTATACTCGCAAAATAGCCTTCCACTAAATATTTTTATAAAAATCTGTGTTTTATTACATCAATCCATTGCATACTAAGCCATATTTTGATATAAAATGCGTCTTTTAAATTTAAAACGTTCAGCCACTCGCAAAAAGAGCGCCATAAGCTGACTTACAGATTGGAGTAAAAACATGTCAAGAGTATGCCAGATTACAGGCAAAAGGCCTATGACAGGCAATAAAGTGTCACATGCCAACAATAAAACAAAAAGACGATTTCTCCCTAATCTTCATATTCACCGCTTTTGGGTTGAAGAAGAAAATAAATTTGTAACTCTTAAAGTAAGTTCTAAGGGTATGCGAATTATTGATAAATTAGGAATCAAATCAATTATTGATTCTTTACGAGCTAAAGGCGAAAAAATTTAATTAAGGGGAAATACCGTGGCAGCTATAACCGTCAAAGTAAAAATGGAATCGAGCGCAGGTACTGGTTATTTTAAAACCACTACTAAAAACCCGCGTAATCATCCAGAAAAAATGAAATTAAATATGTACGATCCAGTTGTACGTAAACACGTTCCTTTTGATGAAAAGAAAGTAAAATAATTTTTCTTGGCCTCAAACTCAAGAGGCCTTTCATACCCCCACCCGAAAATAATAGTTAGATATAATAATTGTTACTTTTCAATAAGTTTGGTAACAGTCATCCATCAATATGTTCAGGATGGCGTAAATTGACAAGATTATTTAATAAGTTACGAATAATAAGTTATCAAAAGCAAACGACTGAGCAAAATTTAATCTTGTCGTTCACTGGATAATCTCTACAAATAGGTTAAACTGAATATATCTAGGATAAAAAATCAAGTTTAGATGGTAAATGAATTATAAAAAGGAGAGCATTATGGAAATTAACTTTACAGGGCATCATATGGAGGTAACTCCTGCATTAAAAACTTTCACCTTGGAAAAATTTAATAAGCTTGAAAGGCATTTTGATAAAATTTTATCTATAAATGTTGTATTTGACGTAGAAAAACTAAGGCAAATTGCTGAAGCAACTATTCATGTAACCAAAGATGAAATACATGCAAGCTCAGAATCAGAGGACATGTACACAGCAATTGATATTTTAGTTGATAAACTAGATAGACAATTAATCAAACATAAAGAAAAAATACAAAACCATCGTGAAAAACACGATGATATAGAAAAATTGTAGGATTTGCGGCGATTATATCCGAGCCACGACCGTAAGGGAGTGGAATAGTTATATGATACTGAATAATAATTTGGATCTTTAACTGCTCCACTCTTACGGTCGTGGCTCGGCTGTGATGCTAACTTAGATTCATTAAAAGTATCATTTGTCTTATTTAAAGACAAATGATAAACTTAAACAAACAAAAAATAGTTGTTATTATGATTAAAACTACCGTAACTATTATCAATAAACTTGGTCTTCATGCTCGAGCCTCAGCTAAATTTGTTTCAACCGCCGCAAGATTTCAAAGCCATCTTGATGTAATTAAAGATAAAAAAACAATTAACGGCAAGTCCATTATGGGTGTAATGACTCTTGCCGCAAGCATTGGAAGCATACTTACACTTCAAATTGATGGCCCAGATGAGCAAGAGATGGAAAAAGCATTGGTTGAATTAATAAACAACCGCTTTAATGAAGCAGAATAAATTCTAATTTACTTAAGCCCCACGAGCACTATCTTTTTTAATTTTAGCAACTTTACGACGTATCTTACGTACGCGTTGAAGTGATATTAATGTCTGCAATGGCCCTGATAAGGCATACACCAAAGCCCCAATAAATAATACCGTTGATGGATTCAAAGCAATGGCTACAAATCCAATTACAATTAATAAAACATGCAAAAATGGGACCTTTCCGCGAAAATCAAGATCTTTAAAACTATAATAACGAATATTAGACACCATTAAAATTGCTGTTGTTACTGATAAAAAAACGGTTATTAGAGAGATCAGCCAATGTGACCATGAGTTTTGCGTACAAAGCCAAACAAATGAACATACAACTGCTGCGGCTGGCGGACAAGGCAAACCTTGGGAAAAACGCTTATCAGCAGTTTCAAGTTGAGTATTAAATCGAGCCAAACGTAAAGCAACCGCGGCTGTATAGACAAAAGCTACCAACCAACCAAATTTACCCCAATACTGTAAGCTCCAACTATAAAGAAGAAGCGCAGGAGCCACCCCAAACGTCACCATATCAGACAAACTATCATATTCAGCACCAAACATTGACTGAGTATTAGTCATCCGAGCTATTCTACCGTCTAAGCTATCAGCAATCATTCCTATAAAAATAGCAATTACCGCTGTCTCATATTGTAATTTTACAGACGCAATAATCGAATAAAAGGCTGCAAATAGACTTGAAGTAGTTAAAAGATTTGGTAATAAATAAATACCTGTTAGGCGCTCTTTTTGCCTCACAACACTATTCCTGTAATAATTAAAACAATGACATCCTAGCATAAATGGCCTTTTATCGCCATAACAAACAATTTTTATTGAAAGATAGGGTATAGCAAACGCTATAATGCTATACTGTGCATATAGTTTTCAACATGCCGGCAGAATGACTGACTCAAAAGATAAAAAAATTATAATTGAAGGTATAACTGAACAAGGTAAAACTTTTAGGCCAAGCGATTGGGCTGAACGCATGAGTGGGTCTATGGCCAGTTTTAAAAATAACCGGATATATTATTCACCGCTTTTGCAACCATCTGTAAATCATGAAGGTTATAAATGTGTTCTGCTTGATCCAAAACTAAAAGAATCAAGCCCAGAAGTTTATAAAGCCATTATCGATTTCGCTAAAACCAACAATCTTAAAATTTGTGGCGAGGAAGAATAATAATTAATATGCTTTAAACCAAGGTATATGCCAATTACTTCCCTATTCCAGTAAGATGCAATAATTCATTCATTATGTAATTAAATGCTGCTTGACTATAAGAGAAATTCATCGCTAAAATTCCCGCCCCAATAAAAGCTAACCCCTTGGAAGAATGCTTAGTTCCTGGTTCACTACCATGTACAATCAAAACACAACCGCGCACAAACCATATAATACCAGCCGTCTGTATTAAAATTCCCATTGAATGATAAATATCATATGGTTTAACCTGAATATATTGCAAAACATTTCCCGCGCCAAATGCTGTATTTGACAATACTGCCGTCATCGAGGGAAGAAAAATTAATGCACACCCACCAAAAAAGAACATTACAGGAACGAACATTTTTTCTTGAGATGATTGACCAGTTCTTGTTTTAGCTATTGAATTAAATTTAAACAAGGCCGTAATAACAAATAAAATACCAAAAATATAAGCCAATCCAGATACTAAACTCTGCACAGAAGAAAGGTTTCTGCTTAAATTACCAAGCATTGCTATTAAATCTATGCTACCCATATTTTATTTTCTCCTAAGTCTCATAAAGAGATGATTAGTAAATATTTATAAGCATAATACTTGCAATGCTTAATTTTTCCCCTATATTAGGAGCTTTCCAACTTACACAGAAAAACTATGCAGGTCAAAACATTTCCAGTAATCTTAAATGATAGCTATATGCTTACCCCTAACGTCAAGCATTTTATATTTAAAACCGTAAATAATGAGCCATTTAATTATCAACCAGGCCAATTTATTACAATTCATTTCGAGCGAGATGGAAAAATTATTCGCCGAAGCTATAGTATCGCCAATGTTCCAGAACAAAACAATCTCATTGAGTTTGCCGCAGGTTTTGTTGAAGGAGGTCCTGGTACAGATTTTTTATTTAATTTAAAGGCTGGTGATAGTATAAATATAAATGGCCCATTCGGTAGATTAATTTTAAAAGAAGAAGTACCAAATAGATATATTATGGTCGCAACTAGCACGGGTATAACACCTTACCGTGCAATGATAAATGAATTTAAAAAGAGATTAATTGCAAATCCAACTTTAAAAATTGTAATCTTACAGGGCGTGCAAAAAAGAGCAGATGTTCTTTATAGTGATGAATTCTTAGAACTATCTAAATTATTCCCGCAAGTTTCATTTAGCGCACACTTAAGTCGCGAAGAAGATAAAGAATTAGAAGCGCATGAAGTTAAAGGCTATGTGCAAACTGCGTTTCCTAAACTAAACTTAGATCCTAAAGGAGATAGCGTATATTTATGCGGAAACCCAGGAATGATCGACAATGCTTTTGCATATTTACAAGATAATGGTTTTGCAATGCAACAAATTATACGTGAAAAATATATTTCAACAGGTTCAAGATAAGGGGACAAAAATCATGTTTTACGAAGAATTATCAACAACAATGGATCATTTACTTCAAGAAGGTAAAGGAATACTAGCCGCTGATGAAAGTAATGGTACTATAGGTAAAAGATTTGCAACGATTGATGTAGAAAATAATGAAGAAAATCGTAGTGCTTATAGATTAATGCTTGCTAATACTAAAGGCCTAAATCAATACGTAAATGGCGTAATTTTATTTGAAGAAACTTTTCAAAATAAAGATGCTGATGGCATACCAATTGCCGAAATATTTGCTAAAAATGGTATTTTACCAGGAATAAAAGTTGATAAAGGACTTATTTCTTTAGCTAATACTGAAGATGAAAAAGTAACGCAAGGTTTAGATGGATTATCTGAACGACTTCTCCATTTCAAAAGTTTAGGCGCTAAATTTGCTAAGTGGCGTAATGTATATTCAATTTCTGATTATACGCCTAGCCTTACAGCTATGAAGGCAGGAGCTGAGATGCTAGCAAGATATGCCGCATGCTGCCAATCACATGGAATCGTTCCGATTGTAGAGCCTGAGGTGTTAATTGATGGTGATCATTCTATTGATCGCTGTGCAGAGGCATCTGAAATGGTCTTGCATGAACTATTCAACGCCCTATTTAACCACCAAGTTGAGCTTGAAAATATAATTTTAAAACCTAGCATGATTACTTCTGGTAAAGGTTTTGCCTCATTTAGCTCTCCTGAAGAAATTGCTGACTATACGTTAAGCGTTTTCCGTAATAATGTCCCTGCTGCAGTTCCATCGATAAATTTTCTTTCAGGTGGCCAAACATCACAACAAGCAACTGCTAATTTAAACGCTATAAATAGCTCAGGCTACCAACCATGGTTATTAAGTTTCTCTTATGGTCGAGCATTACAAGAAGATTGCTTAAATGCTTGGGGCGGAAAAGCTGCAAATACAGCTCGTGCACAAGAGGTATTATTAAAGCGCGCTAAATTAAATAGCCTTGCATGTTTGGGTGAATATAACCAAACCATGGAATAAATAAATCTAAAAATCTATAGTGTTATCCCTCAATTAATCACTTAATAGCGCATGTGTTTATTTTTAATTCACAATGCGCTATAATCAGCGCATCTTAATACAAAAATAACAGAGGTGAAATTATGTTAGGTCCTTTTTGGTGCGTAGAATCAAATGGTTGGCTCCGCTTTGATACTGATAATGGCGTTGCTGAATTAGCTTTAATTGATGATAATCCTACTTTTTCTGCTGAAGAACCAATTCTATCAACTCCTTGGCACGAAGCAGGCGATGGTATATTTCACGTATTCTTAAAAGATGTAAATAAACATGAATACTACTGTTTAAAGGATCAAATATTATACCGCTTAGACGGGGAAAATACTTTAACCGGCTTAAAGGCCGTATCTAAATACAGTAATGAGACATGGTCGCGGGAAAATAAATCTAGAGTATTTGATGGACTTATAAAAAGCACGACTCAACCTGATGCAGACTTTAAATATCCTCTTACTCCTGAGCAACAAGAAGCTCTAAAAAAAGTTAAGGCTATGCTTGCAAAGGAAAAATGGCGCGCTATACAAGCCAATGATAATCTTCCTATCATAATTGCAGGCGCAATGAACAATGGCCTTAGTGAAGATCAAAATACGGATTTAGCACACTTGTTGAATAACTATTTTGCAGCCAGTGGATTTTCTGCAAAAAACTATGAGACTCATGAACAATACTTAGCAGCACTTCGTGATCTAATAATATCTCAAGAAAATATACATCATGAAGGCTTAGTAAATTTAGCTGCAAGAACAGTTGATCCTATTCCATCATTGGAAGTATTAGGTGATACTCAAGCAATAAATCAACTAAAAAAATATTTTTTCTTCGAAATACTTAATGAAATGTATAACTATATACGTAAACAATTTGGACTTGCTGAAGAACAACTAACTTTAATTACAGCAAAACTTCAACATACTGATAATTCAGCATTAGCTGATGCTCCAGCAGTAATTAATGCCCAAGATATAGAACAGGCTGAAGACAGAAAGGTTATTGAAGATACTGAAGATTTACCTTCTCCAATTCCTCATGAACATAGATTTATCAAAGAAAACCTTCTGGAACATTTAACTACTAACTTTAGTGTAGAGCAATGCCAAATATTAATCGACCAATTAGCAGATTCATTAGCAGAAATTTTATCGCATAACTTTGATACCATAGAAGATTATCTTGCCAATCTTTGCGCTATAGTTCGTGATGAAAATAACCAATATCACCAACGAATAATAGCACTCACTTTTGCCGATGATTTTAATCCAGAAAATTCTGAAGAATTAAGGCAAGAAAAATATGATTTATTCTTAAATATTCTTTCTTTAGAAATTGGCGAGTCTACTAGCCCTATATTTGAAAATCATTCTACAGTTAAAGATCTTCAACAAGAAGATACTTCTGAAAGCACTACTTTAGGAAATGGCGATGGTACTGTTGTTGAAAAACCACAAACAACAATAGAAAATAAGTTAATGATTATTAGGTTTTGTATGGATAAAGCACAGATTAAATACCAAAATTGGTATGATGGACAAAAACCTAGTCCACGTGGTGAAAATGGCTTTTTTAGTTGGTTACGCCATGGTTCTTATGGCCAATTACGAGCAAAAAAGTTAAATGATGCTATTAAACGTTCTGATAATGCTGCAGATGCAATTTCTAAAATTGATGAATTTTTAACAGATAGACAAACACGCTATCATCGCCACTCTTTTGCTTCATTTATGTTAGATGAATTGAAAGGAATTCAAGATTCACATTGGAGTTCGGTAAGATTAGAAGACAGCAATAAATATGATCCATCTTCTTTGAATACTCCTAAAATTCAAGCATAAACTCGTTATAATAAATTAGTAGGTAGGTCTTTGGCCCAACCTACTAATTTTTTAATATAATTATCTTATTTCATATTTTGAAGCAATCATGCCGACATCTTGCCGAGATCCTCTGACATATAGACATTTTCATGAAAATCTGGCAATATGGAAGAAATTAAGCATTATTTAGCGGTTTGATGATAAAAATACTTGTTCTACATGGACCAAATCTAAATCTTTTAGGCTCGCGGGAAAAGTCATTGTATGGCAACACGTCGCTTAAAGAATTAGACTTAGCTCTTCAAAAAAAAGCTAGTGAAGCTGAATTTGATTTAACTTCAAAACAAAGCAATAGTGAAGCTGAATTAATATCTGCTATTCACAAAGCAGCAACTGATAAAATTGCGTTCATTATATTTAACCCTGCAGCTTTTAGTCATACTAGTATCGCATTACGTGATGCATTACTAGCTGTAGAGATCCCTTTTATAGAAGTACACATTTCCAATATATATGCCCGTGAAACATTTCGGCAAAATTCATATTTTTCTGATATTGCCCATGGAATTATCGCGGGTTGTGGCACCAATGGATACTTATTGGCCTTACAAACTATTATTTATAAATTTAATCGAGAGAGTAGTAATTAATGGATATTCGAAAAATAAAAAAATTAATTGAGTTACTTGAAGAAACTGGAATTGCTGAAATTGAAATCAAAGAAGGCGAAGAATCATTACGCCTTAGTCGCTACAGCCAGCATGTAGAGGCACCTGTATTAAAGCAAATTCCGGCTGCAACTCAAATTATTTCTGAGATTCCCGCAGCCATTCAACCAAAAGAAGAAAAGCCTGCTGGAAATACGTCATCGGCTAATCAACTTCGCTCACCAATGGTAGGGACAATGTATACATCACCCTCTCCAGATGCACCAGTTTTTGTTAGCGTCGGACAATCGGTGAAAGTTGGTGACACCCTTTGTATCATTGAAGCTATGAAAATGTTTAACGAGATCGAGTCTGACCGCGCTGGAGTTATTAAAGGTATCCATGTTGCAAATGGTGATCCAGTTGAATATGACCAGCCCTTGTTTACAATTGAATAAGGATTGGATCTATGTTGAGTAAAATTGTTATTGCCAACCGCGGCGAAATTGCATTACGTATTTTACGTGCATGTAAAGAGCTTGGTATTAAAACTGTAGCTGTGCACTCTGATGTTGATAAAGACTTATTGCATGTACGTCTTGCTGATGAAACTGTGTGTATAGGTCCTGCAAGCTCCCAAAAAAGCTATTTAAATATTCCTGCTATTATCTCTGCTGCAGAAATTACTGATGCTGTAGCTATACATCCAGGATATGGATTTCTTTCAGAAAATGCAGATTTTGCAGATATTGTCGAGCAAAGTGGCTTTTGCTTTATTGGCCCCCGGGCTGAGACTATTCGCTTGATGGGTGATAAAGTATCAGCAATTGCTGCTATGAAAAAAGCTGGTGTTCCTTGCGTACCTGGTTCTGATGGACCACTTTCCGATAATGACAACTTAAATTTAGCTTTAGGTAAAAAAATTGGTTACCCAGTAATTATTAAAGCTGCAGGTGGTGGCGGTGGCCGTGGAATGCGTGTTGTTCACTCGGAAGCACACCTATTAAATGCCATTGCCCTCACCCGTAGTGAAGCAAAAGCTGCATTTAATAACCCAATTGTATACATGGAAAAATTCTTAGAAAACCCTCGCCATATTGAATTCCAAGTATTAGGCGATGGAAAAGGTAAGGCTATACACTTAGGTGAGCGCGATTGCTCTATGCAACGCCGCCATCAAAAAGTATTAGAAGAAGCGCCCGCTCCAGGACTTTCACCTAAATTACGTCAAGAAATAGGAGATCGTGTTATAAAAGCTTGTCGTAATTTAAAATATCGGGGGGCTGGAACTTTTGAATTTTTATATCAAGATAATTGCTTTTATTTCATTGAAATGAATACTCGTATTCAAGTTGAGCATCCTGTTACTGAAATGATTACCGGTATTGATCTGATTAAAGAGCAAATTAAAATTGCGTCTGATCTGCCTTTTACCTTAAAGCAAAGTGATATAAATTTAAAAGGTCACGCAATTGAATGCCGAATTAATGCCGAAGATGCTAAAACATTTATGCCCTCTCCTGGAAAGATAAAATTATTACACCAACCAGGTGGACCTGGCATACGCTTTGATTCTCATATTTATAGTAGTTACACAGTCCCTCCTAATTATGACTCAATGATAGGAAAATTGATAAGTTATGGTTCGACTCGTGATGAGGCTCTTGGAAGAATGAGAAACGCTCTTGATGAAATTATTATTGAAGGTATTAAATCAAACATAGAACTTCATCATCGTATTGTAAATGATAAAGAATTTATTGCTGGTGGCACTAATATTCATTATTTAGAAAAAATGCTAAAGGAATAAAAGTGTTGCAATTAGAAATAGAACGATGTCAGCGAGATGAAGTAGAAGAAATATCTAAAATCCTCGATGAAACTCAATGTTTATCTTTAACTCTAACTGACAAACATGACTCACCAATTCTTGAGCCTGAACTTGGCACAACGCCATTATGGCCAGATGTTATTATTCAGGCTTTATATGAGAATTTGGAAGAGGCAGAATTAGCCTTAAAGCTTTTAGAACCTAAATTTCCTAATTTAGATTACAAAGTTATAACGTTAGAGGATGAAGATTGGGTAAAAAAATCTGTAGATGGCATTAAACCACAAAAATTTGGTGAGCGCCTTATGATATGTCCCTCATGGTTATCACCGATTGATCCTGAGGCAATTAATCTTAGGTTAGATCCAGGCCTTGCATTTGGTACAGGCACACATCCAACTACATCACTATGTCTTTCATGGTTAGAAAAAGAAAATTTAGTTCAAAAAACCATCATTGACTATGGTTGCGGCTCAGGAATTTTAGCACTTGCGGCATTAAAACTTGGCTCTTCTCATGTAGATGCAGTTGATATTGATGAGCAAGCATTAATCGCCACAATGAGTAATGCTAAAATTAATGATATTGATATAGAAAATCTAACAATTGGCTTACCAGATCAATTAATAACTCCTGTTGATATATTAATAGCAAATATACTACTCCTCCCATTGATGAAACTTAAAACCCAATTTCGTCAACTTATAAAAGATAGTGGAAGCTTAGTTGTATCTGGGATATTAAAAGAACAGGCTGATGAATTAATTAATGTCTACGCTGATACATTTGCTTTTAAAACAAAAGAGATAAGTGGTGACTGGGCATTATTGGAATTTTCTTGTGCTTGATGGTTGAAAACAGTTCATATTAATAAGTTACAGCGCGTTCTAAGCTCATTTTCCATAGTTGCGAGCGGGAATCGTTGCGCAGATACTATTTGTCATTCCTGCGGAGGTAATATTTGTCATTCCCGCGAAGGCGGGAATCTATCCAATAAAGTAGCATTGTGCATAATTATAGATAGATTCCCGCCTTCGCGGGAATGAAAGATAAGCAAAATAAGATCCGCGCAACAATGCCCGCTCGCAAAGACGTATTTATTTAAATCAGATCAATTAATGTAGTGCCATTGGGCCAAGGCCCAACCTACTTATATTAATCAAGTAACCCTAACGCCTTGACTGCATCTCGCTCAGATCGTAACTCATTTAAAGTATCATCAAATTTAGCTTTAGAATATTCATTAAATGAAATCCCTTCAACCACAGATATTGCACCATGATTAGTTCGACATGGGAAAGAAAAAATCAAGCCTTCATCAACATTATACTCACCTTGTGATGTTCGGCATACTGAATAAGACTCATTAGCGGGAGTATTAGTTATTAAATTATGTACGCCCTGAATGATAGCGTTAGCAGCTGATGCTGCAGATGATGATCCTCGTGCTTTAAGAATGGCAGCTCCTCTTTGCTGAACGGTTGGAACAAATACATCTTTTAACCATAATTCATCATTGATAACATCTGCTGCAGATAGACCATTAATTTTTGCATGATAAAAATCAGGATACTGTGTAGAAGAATGATTTCCCCAAATGGTCATTTGAGTAACATTAGTAATATCAACCCCTGCCTTTTTCGCAAGTTGGGTACGTGCGCGAAGCTCATCTAAGGTTGTCATGGCGAAAAATCTATCAGCAGGAACATCTTTAGCATTATGTTTTGCTATTAAACAATTAGTGTTACATGGATTACCAACAACAAAAACTGAAACATCATCATTAGCATAATTATTAATTGCCTGCCCTTGCTTAGTAAAAATTCCGCCATTAATTTTAAGCAAATCTGAGCGCTCCATACCTTGTTTACGAGGAACTGATCCCACTAACAAAGCCCAATTAACTCCATCCATTGCTATCTTTAAATCTGAAGTACAAACAATTCGCTTAAGTAATGGAAAGGCACAATCATCAAGCTCCATCGCCACACCTTCAAGTGCTGGCAATGCAGGGTCTAATTCTAATAAATTTAGTTCTACATCAACATCATGACCAAACATTTGCCCTGAAGCAATACGAAATAATAGGGCATAACCAATTTGACCGGCTGCCCCTGTAACTGCCACTCTAACTCTTTTATTCATTTTTTTCCTCTTTAAATATTATTTAATAACACTATTGCCAAATTTAGGTTGAAAATAAGTTTTATGATACTATTGCCTACCCTAATAAACCAGTATCTTATATCACTATGCTACCATTATCTTTGTACATTCACATACCATGGTGTATACGCAAATGCCCTTATTGCGATTTTAACTCACATAAAAGCCCTGATATATTACCTGAAGATGAGTACATTAACGCATTAATTGCTGATTTAAAAACTGATTTATTAGCTTTTCCGAAAAAAAACCTAGAATCAATATTTATCGGTGGCGGCACGCCTAGTTTATTTTTAGCTAGTTCCTTTGATAAATTACTTAACGAAATAAATAAACTCTTAAATTTTGCAGATAACATTGAAATTACTCTAGAAGCAAATCCGGGCACAGTTGAGCAAAAACGCTTTAGTGATTATCGTGCTTTAGGAATTAATCGCTTATCTTTAGGAATTCAAAGCTTTGATGCTAACAAATTAAAAGCACTGGGACGAATTCATAATGATGACGATGCGCACTGTGCAATTAAAACTGCAAGAAAGGTAGGATTTGACAATCTTAATATAGATTTAATGCATAGCTTACCAAATCAAACTATTTCCGAAGCTATAAATGACCTACGCACGGGCTTAAATCACGAGCCAGAACATCTTTCTTGGTATCAATTAACGTTAGAACCTAACACAGTCTTTTATAAAAAAAGACCAACGCTTACATCTGAGGATGATACTATATTAATAGAGGAAGAAGGATTTGATCTTTTACAAAACCACAATTTAACTCGCTATGAAATTTCAGCATTTGCAAAAGAAGGAAGGCATTCGCGTCACAATCTTAATTATTGGTTATTCGGTGATTATTTTGGCATTGGTGCAGGTGCTCATGGCAAATTAACAACAAATTCTTTTAAAGCAATTAATCGTACTCGTAAACACAAGCAGCCACGAGATTATCTAAATAAAGATAAATCTTTTCTTTGTGGTAATGACAAAATAGCTAGCGATGAACTTATATTTGAGTTTATGCTTAATACTACTCGCTTACAACAACCTATTAATAATAATCTATTTTTTGAGCGCACTAATTTGAAATTTGAGGATCTATTACAAAAATTACATATAGCTCAAACAAAAAAACTAATAACTATTAATGAGTCATATTGGCAAGTTACCAGTTTAGGACGGCAGTTTACTAATGATCTACAAGAAATATTTTTGCCAAATAATTAATCACTAAGTGCTAACTGATTATATTATTTATTAATTATTAGATAATATTGTCTCTTAACGCTTCACAAATTTAATTTGTTCACAGATAATAAAACTTCATTAGTAAAAATAATAATGCCAGGAGGCTATATGTTATCAATTCTGATTTTTTTAATTTGCATTTCTGTTGCTTATTTACTAGGCTCAGTCTGCTCAGCGGTCATTGTTTCTCAAGCGTTAGACCTCCCAGATCCACGAAAAGAAGGCTCTAAAAATCCTGGCGCTACAAATGTTTTACGTTTATCAGGAAAAAAGAATGCTGCTATTGTTTTATTAGGAGATATGCTTAAAGGTTTTTTACCAGTTATTCTTGCAAAACTTCTTGATGCGGGGCCTACTGTAGTTGGCTTGACATGTCTTGCTGCAGTTTTAGGACACATGTTTCCAATATTTTTTAATTATAAAGGTGGAAAAGGCGTGGCTACCGCAATGGGCGGACTAATGGGCTTAAACTTCCCTTTAGGAGTAATTGTAATCACAATTTGGCTATTAGTAGCTAAGCTATCTCATTATGTGTCACTAGCATCTATAGTATCCATGGTTTTTGCTCCAATTCTTTCAATAATCGCACTTGGCAATGCAACTGCATTAATGCCGCTTATAATTATGTCTCTATTTATTCTCTATAAACATAGCGAAAATATCAACCGATTAATGGACGGTGTTGAGCCCAAAATTAACCTTAAATCAGATAACATATCTGAAATAATAAAAGAAGAATCAATAAATACAGAGGCACCAAAAGCTGAATCTAAACCAAAAGTTACAGCATCCAAACCAAAAGCTACAGCAGTAAAACCAAAAACTTCAGCGACAAAACCAAAAGCTAAAACTTCAAAATCAACAAAAACCAGTGCTAAAAAGAAAGAAAAATAATATAACATAATCAGAAACGCGCCCTTCCGGAATTAGCAGTTAAATTTAATAGACAAAACTTTATTAATATAACTGCTACTTCCTTACAAACACGGCGCCATTCCAAAACATAAATCAATATCTTACAATGGCCAACGAGCCTTTACATTAATCGCCAATGATTTGTCTCGGCTTTTATTTAATAGATGAAGGCAACCAGTATAAGCAATCATTGCGCCATTATCTGTACAATATTTAAGTGCAGGAAAATATACCTCTCCAGGTAATTCATCCATTAACTTTAAAAGAGATCCACGCAGAGCTCGGTTTGCACTAACACCTCCAGCCACAACTAATTGCGTACAACCAAGTTGTAACATTGCTCTCTTACATTTTTCTACAAGAACATCAACAACAGCATTCTGAAATGCTTTAGCAATAATTGATCGATTAAGTAAATCTTTTTCAGACTTATTCCATAAATTAAGGGCATGTGTTTTTAGCCCACTAAAACTAAAATCTAAACCAGGTCTGTCAATCATGGGTCTTGGTAAATAGGGTAAGTTATCTTCTTTACAACTTTCTGCACAAAGTGCGAGTTCAGCCCCTCCAGGATATGGCAGCCCCATTAATTTAGCAGTTTTATCAAATGCCTCACCAACCGCATCATCTAGAGTCTCACCTAATAATTCATATTGTCCTAATGCATTAGCTTTTATCAATTGAGTATGGCCACCAGACACTAGCAATGCCACAAACGGGAAATCAAGTTTTGGATTTTCAAGTTTGGCCACTAAAATATGAGCCTCAAGATGATTTATCGCCAGCGCAGGTATATTAAGACCAAAAGCAAAACTTTTAGCAAACGAAGCTCCAGCCAATAAAGCACCTATTAAACCTGGGCCTGCGGTATAAGCAATTGCATCTAATTCTAATTTAGTTGTATTAGCCTCAGCGAGTGCGCTATTAATTAATGGTACAATGTATTTTACATGATCGCGTGAGGCAAGCTCAGGAACCACTCCACCGAAATGCTTATGTGTTTCTATCTGTGTATAAAGAGCGTGTGCCATAAGTCCTAATTTATCATCATAAATGGCAATACCTGTTTCATCACAAGAACTTTCTATTCCCAAAACCCGCATAATACTCTCAATTTAATTAAATTTGCGTAAAAATTAACAATTATAGCTTAATAGACTTGACGACTGAAGAGAGTGGCACTAAAATTGCTGCCTTGAAGCTA